>Ga0315555_1001437_pt1 | contig 17133 bp, 19 predicted proteins | sample SalMarSW160380MG_FD_202113 | JGI IMG/M metagenome (GOLD analysis project Ga0315555, IMG submission 202113) | Salt marsh sediment microbial communities from the Plum Island Ecosystem LTER, Massachusetts, United States - Salt Marsh Sediment SW1603-80 ... | reverse complement strand
CGATAAATTTACTTAAGGGGTACACAGAAAAAGCGTTTACACCAGCAAATACTATTTCATATAATGGGAAAAAAGTTGCAGATGTACATCATGTAAAAATTATTGCTGAGGAAGCCTAGACATCATTAGCTAAGTTAATTCATTTTAGTTCGTTATTTTTTTCTTTTTTAAGATAAATATAGTAGTGATTGCAATAATGATTAGTATTATTCCGAAACCTGGCGTGTTGGTTGTCGCACTTGCTGAGTTGTCTTTAAGTTTGAATGTTCCTGATCCTGAGTTATAATTATTTATCCGGCTAGTATTGGTTGCATGATACTCATATATTAGAACATGTCCTTCCGCGCCTTGTACTATCCATTCGCCGCCATCTTCTCCAAAAACAAATCTTTTAGTTTCACCAGCAGGTATAGTGGCATTTCTATGAATTGCCATTTTTTTATCTTCATTTGATTCCCATATTGAGACAGTTATATCATCTGATTCAATGTTTCCGGAGTTGTATAATGTTATAATGACTTTGTAATAAGTAAAAATTTGATTTCCGCTTCCTTCAGTTTTGAGATATTTATAATCAGTATTTGTTACAGTGATTTTATAGTTGGTTTCCTTTGCAGTACATGTCTCAGTTAAAGAAGCTGAGAAATAGTTTAAAAATAGAAAAAGTATCATCACTAACATAATAATTTTTAATCTCATATTAATATCTACCCTCCTATTATTTCTAGAATACTCAGCTCCATATTTAAATCTCTCTATTGTTAAGAGAATACTGATGATTAACCTAAATATTTAAATCCATGAATAGAGATTATTACACAGTTTTGTTAGGAGTTTGGGATGAAAATATGTTAAAAGACAGGGGAATCAGAAGAGGAATAGAAGTTTTCGTGAGAAACCCTTCTAACCCCGATATGCCTGAGAAAAAGGCGATAGTTGTCAATACTTACCCGCCATCCCAGTAGATGGTTAGTCGTACAATATGACGATGGTAACATGGAACATGTGGAAGAAACACGGGTTACAACCATGTTCGAGGCAAATAGAAGAAGACTAGGATTATTATAAAAAAATTATCTATTTTTAAGTGACTCAATTATTTCTTTTCCAAAACCAGTTAGCTTATACAGCTTAATCTTATTATCTTTACCAGCCTGGATCTGCTCAACTAGGTTCAAACCAATCAAAGACTCCTCATCACGATAACGTGACTCCATCCCCCGTAAAGCACCAATAACATTGGTAGGAGTAGTCTTAACATTATATGCGATATCAGAAGTATAACTACCACTAGGGCTAATATCTAGAAGATAGTCAGCAATTCTTTTTCTAATGTTGCTTCTTCTCAAAGATCTAATAACAAGAGGTCTCAATTGGTCTCTAGAAAAAACATTATCACTGTCATCTGGCATCCCATTCACTCACTTAGCAAAAGAATAATGTTAAATCCCATTTATAAAGTAATCGGTTATCTTGCAAAAACAATAGATACAATCTAGTAAAAATGAATTATATAAAAGACAAATGTTTTATCCGATATCGCGATTCAGCACTACATCTAAAAAAATCTATTCGATGTGATTTTGGAGGAAAAAACCAATGTCAATAAAAAAGGAATTATTGGATGAGTTTACATTACAACAACTAAAAGAAATAGCTGAAAACAAGGGGATAAAATCCAAAAAACTTAGTAAAACACAAAAAAAATACTATGAAGACTGGGATGAAAAAGAAAAACTAGTAGACGTAATGGGTGATAGAGAAGATCTAACAATTAAAGAAATTGAAGGATATCTTAAAACATATAGAGAACCCTAAAACGATATCAACGATTTTTTGTTACAGATATTCTTTTACAAAACTGTTTTATAGGGCATCTACTACAATATGGTGAAACCGGTAAACATATAGTTTGTCCAAATTTAACGAATAAATGATTGAAATCATACCAGTATCCTTTCGGCAGGATTCTTTTTAGTTCTTCTTCTGTTTGTTCAGGGGTTTTAGTTTGAATCCATCCAAGACGATTTGGTATTCTATGACAATGAGTATCTATAGGTAAAAAATCGTTTTTTTTATGTCCGTATACCATTACTATATTCGCTGTTTTTCTACCAACTCCTTTAAGTTTCATTAGTTCATTAAAATCGTTGGGTACCTCACCGTTGTATTTTTCTAGGAGTGTCTTTGATATTTCTTTTATTCTCTTTGATTTTGTTTTATAGAAACCAACAGGGTAGATCATTCTCTGTATTTGTTTCTCAGATAGTTCAACAATTTTTTCTGGAGTGCTATATTCTCCTAATAATTTTATAGAGGCTTGATCTGTTACTTCATCTTTTGTCCTCAGACTCAATATACATGATATCAGTGTTGTAAAAGGAGTATTTATTATTTTATCCCACTTTTTTTTCAGATCAATAGGAGCCTCGTATTCGTCTAATTCTTTTTTTAACAAACTAAAAATCTCATCAACATCATCTATCTTCATATCCATGAAAAACCACTTTTGTAAAGTAATATGTTTATGTTTCTAACGCTGGGGAAGGGATCGCGTCCCCGTTTTACTGGTATAATCTTTTGCTATATAAGGGGTAGCTGAAAATAAATTATACTTTTTGTGTGTTGGGTTTGTGGGGAGGATAAAAAGATGTTGAAAAACAAGTTATTTAGCTAGCATAACATGAGAGGATTATTTTAATAGATATACTTGTTTCTGGTTTTGCCACTTAAAGACTGTGACACTGCACTATTTAATGGAGAGAGATACTATATGATAGAAATAAAAGTACAAAATATTGTAGCATCTACAACATTCGCAGAGAAATTGGATTTAGACGTGATAGCACAATCATTAGAAGAAACAGAGTATGAACCAGAACAGTTCCCCGGGCTAGTTTATCGGTTAGATAATCCGAAAACAGCTACGCTCCTTTTTAGAAGCGGAGCGGCTAACTGCACTGGTGCAAAAACTATAGAGGATGTAAAGACTACTATCAAAATAATAGCAGAAAAACTAGAAAAAATAGGTGTAAAAGTATATAAAAATCCTGAGATTGTGATCCAGAATATTGTGGCCACATCTGATTTGGGAGGAGAACTTAATCTTAGCGAAGTAGCTATAGCTCTTGGTTTAGAAAATGTGGAATATGAACCTGAGCAGTTCCCAGGACTGGTCTATAGGATAAGAGAGCCTAAGGTAGCTATGTTGCTGTTCGGTTCTGGTAAAATAGTCTGTGCAGGTGCAAGAAAGATAGAGGATGTGTCATTGGCAGTAGATAAAGTATCAAAGGAGCTTTCTTCGTTAGGACTTCTCCGTAAGTAAAGCCTCTCTCTTTTTTGATTACAAAATATTTGTTTTTCCGTGCCAGGAAAACCAATTAGCTCTTCTTTTTGATTGTTAAGGTTATTTCAATTGAAGATACATTAGAGGTTCTACCTTCCTCTTCATTGGTCATACTTTCAGTCCCAATTTTTATGTCTTTTAGTTTCGCATCTTTAACAAACCGATTTCTCACAATCTCCGCTGTATCTACCGCTCTGCTTATCGCTCTGCCTCTAGCTTTTATGATAACTTCATCTGAACCACGACTATTAAACTGTGTTACTACTGCTAGCACGTAGCTCATCGGTGGTTTGTTTCCAACATATATTATGTTTTCATCAGTTCTTTTTTCTTCTGCCATACTTTTTTCCTCCATTAAACAACAATTTCCAAACACTATTTCCTTTTTTTCAGTAAATATTTTGTATCTTTATCAAGATCTGTAAAAAAATCTGCAACCTCCCTAAGCTTATGAGATGTGGTTTTACCAAAGGCTACAACCTCTACTCTGCAACCTAGGCTTTTTGCATGTTCTAACAAATCAGAGAAATCCCCATCTCCACTTACCAATACAATTGTATCTAGTTTTGGCGCTAGCCTCATCACATCCATAGCTATTCCCACATCCCAGTCTCCTTTTTTAGCTCCGCCATAGAAAACTTGTAGATCCTTTGATTTTACTTCAAAACCCATCTCAGACAATACATTATAAAACGTGCCCTCATCCTTCACATCTGCTTTTATAACATATGCTATGGCTCTAATGAGTTTCCTACCTGCGATAGCTTCTTTTAAGATTGTCTTGAAATTTGCTTTACTGCCGTGTAACTGCCTTGCAGAATAGTACATGTTTTGTGTGTCTACAAACACGCCGATTCTCTGATCTATCTGTTGTGATTTTGTCATATATTCATCTAATAACATCTTTTTCTTTAAAAAACCAATCCCTTATTGTGTTTTTGGTGAAATAGCCCTGAGCCCATTAATATTCTTTTTGTCTTATAAAAGTAACGCTGGGGAAGGGATTTGAACCCCTGTGGTGCAAGCACCAGTGGTTTTCGAGACCACCGCCTTAGTCCGGGCTTGGCTACCCCAGCAAACAATATCAAGTTTCAAAAGTTTAATCAAACCCTTTTTTATATGGGTATCGATTCCAGTGGAGATAAAAGTAAAACTGTCACGATCAAATGAAAAAATGGAGATACAATTAGAAAAAAAATCAATAATTGATGATCTTCTTAAAAAACTCAATTTAAGACCAGATACAGTAGTCGTTATGAACAAAGATAAACCAATTCCAATTGATGATGTTTTAACTGATGGACAGGAGTTAACTATTCTTCAGGTTTCATCAGGTGGATAAAAAAAATCTTTCTTTGCTCCCGTAGTGTAGCGGCCAATCATCACGGCCTCTCGAGCCGTAGACTCGGGTTCAAATCCCGACGGGAGCATAATTTTATTTTAGATAAGTTATAAAAATATATCGATCTTCAATTTACCTATAAAAGCGAGTTCAAATCTCGTTTGTCTGATGGAAGCGAGGATGATTGAGAATAGGTTTACTGATTTTTAACCTAATAAACATTACAATTGTAGTTTTATTGTAATTTTTACGTTATGGCATTTTGACGCAGAAGGTTTATATACCATTATTGGTAAACTTTGACGTGGTAACAAATATCATAGAAGTGGAAGGAAAAATGGAAAGGAAAAAAATAGAAATATTGTTGGTAGAGGATAACGCTGATGATGCTGAGTTGGCGTTATTGGCGTTTAAGAAAGCCGACATTATCGAAGATAGTCAGATACATGTTGTTAGGGATGGTGTTGAGGCTTTGGAATATCTTTTTGATACTGAAAAGGAAGATAATCTTCGTTTAAACCACCGTCCGCAGTTGATACTTCTTGATCTGAGGTTACCTAAGTTAGATGGAATAGACTTGCTAAAAAAAATAAAATCACATTCAGAAGCGCAAAAGATACCCATTGTAATCTTGACAGGTTCAAAAGACATGAATGATTGGACAGAATCTTATGGTTTAGGAGCAGAATGTTATTTACATAAATCTGCTGATTTCAGTCAGCTAGTTGAGGCGGCAGGTTTGGCCGTTTTGGGTGCTTTTGAAATAGAAGGATCTTCAGGTGGGTGAGATGGAAAGAAAAATGCAAAAAAATAAAGTAGAAATATTGTTGGTAGAGGATAACCCTAATGATGCAGAATTGGTAATGATGGCATTTGAAAAGAACAAAGATATTGCAGATTGTAAAATTCAATTTGCAAAAGATGGCGTTGAAGCTTTGCAATATTTATTTGGTTTCGAAGATGAAGACCCTACCCTAATAAACAGACCACATATGATTATTCTTGACCTTTATATGCCTAGGCTAGATGGCCTTGAATTCCTAAAAAAGATAAGGGAACACTCAGAGGCAAAAAATATACCTATTGTTGTCTTAACAGCTTCTGAAAAGAGGACGGATTGGGTAGACTCTCATTCCTTAGGTATTGATTGTTATATACGTAAATCTGTAGATTTTAATCAGTTTGTTGAGGCAACAGGTTGGGCTTTAATGGGCGCTATTGAGGAAAAAACCTTTTATTGTCATCAGTAATAAATATTTTTGAGTTTATAGAAAAATCAAACGGAGAATAATCTATTTGGATTGCTCTAATAAAGGTTAGAAATCGTTTGTTTTTTTTAGAACAAATATATTTATTTAGGATAGTTGAGTTGATTTACAGAAAATTGCATGGGTATTATTTTTATTTCGATATGAAACGTTTCTTGCGTAGACGTTATATACTTAAAAATTATTCCCTTATGATAATTACTATAGTAATTGTTAACAATTACGTATTTGACCTACTTGGATGGGGTAATATATGAGCAATAAATTAGCATCTCTCATCAGTGAAGAATTTGCTGTTAAGATGTTTTGGGTGGGGATTTAATGAAGAATGTCACCGATCTAAAACAGAAAGAACGAACAGTTGAGGAAGCTCTTGAATATGCTAAAAGCATTGTAGATACGCTCCGAGAGCCTTTGATAGTGCTTGATGCCAACCTAAAAGTGGTCTCAGCCAATCGTACTTTCTACCAGACCTTCAAAACGAAACCCGAGGAGACTGAGGGACAATTGATCTACAGCTTAGGTAATCAACAATGGAATATTCCAAAGCTCCGGGAGCTCTTGGAGGAGATTCTACCCAGGAACACTTCTTTCGACAACTTTGAGGTTGAGCATGATTTTCCTCATATTGACAAACGAACAATGATCCTGAATGCTCGGCGCATACCCGGGCCACCAGCAAAACCGCGAATAATGCTTCTGGCTATTGAGGATATTACCAAGCGCAGGAAAGCGGAGGAGGAACTCAAAGAACATCGCAATCATCTTGAAAAACTGGTGGAAAACCGCACTGCTAAACTTTATAAGGAGCTCACCGAACGCAAGAAGTCAGAAGATAAACTTAAGGAAGCTTTTCAAGAAATCAAAAAGCGTGAAAAAGAACTTGAGATGACTAATGAGCATCTAGACAGTTTCGCGTATTCTGTCTCTCATGACCTTCGGGCACCTCTTCGAGCTATAAACGGCTTCTCCCAGGTATTATTAAATACATATGGAGATAAAGTCGACGAGGAGATGCGGCATTACCTAGACCGAATCAGTGAAGGAGCTAAAAAAATGGGCCAATTAATCGATGACCTCCTAAGTTTCTCAAGATCTACACGGGGCGAGATAAAATACGAACAGATAGATGTTGAAAATATCGTTAATGACCTTATAAAAGCGCATCTTGATATAGAACTAGATAGAGACATTGAATTTGTTGTTAATCCATTAGGAAAAATTGAAGCAGATAAAGAAATGCTAAAGGTTGTTTTTGCAAATCTTCTTCAAAATGCAATTAAATTTACTACCAATCGTGAAAAGGCTCATATCGAGATCGGAAGTGAACAGAAAGGAGATCACATTCAATTCTATGTTAAAGACAACGGTATAGGCTTTGATATGAAATACAAAGATAAATTATTCAAGGCATTCCAGCAACTCCACACAGATGAAAAGTTCACGGGTAGTGGAATCGGTCTTGCAACCGTGGAAAGTATAGTGTCCAAACATGGTGGAAATATATGGGCTGAGGGAGAGGTCGATAAAGGAGCAACATTCTATTTCACTCTGCCTTCCAAAACGCATGTCGGAGATTAATAAATGATGTAAAATAGGTTTTAATGAAGGTGGTAATAATGAACAAAAATGAGGTAGAAATATTGTTAGTAGAGGATAATCCTAGTGATGAAGAATTGGCAATAATCGCATTAAAAAATAACAATATAACAAATAAAATACAAGTAGCAAGAGATGGCGCTGAGGCCTTGGAATATATTTTTGGTTCTGTTGACAGTGAAACGCTTATATGTGTTGGTCCAATGGTGGTTCTTCTTGATCTCAAGTTACCCAAGATAGATGGACTGGAGGTGCTTAAAAAGATGAAGGCACATCCAGAGGCAAAAAAGATACCAGTTGTAGTATTGACATCATCCAGCGAAGAAAGGGATATGGTAGAATCTTATCTTCTAGGCGTAAACAGCTATATTCGTAAACCTGTAGATTTTAACCAGTTTACAGAAGCAGTGCAACAGATTGGTTTGTATTGGTTACTACTAAACAAGCAACCTCCTCATAAGCAAATTCTTGTTAAATCAAATTCAAAGATATGAATTTATTTGGATTATAATTGAAATATGACGCCTAAATAGGTAATTATTTTATATCTTTGACATAACTTTACATATAAGATTTACAGGAGAAAACCTATATTTTTTACCGGTAAAAACGAGTTCAAATCTCGTTCACAGTTGTATAAAAACCAGAGTGGGCTAAAATCAAAAAACTCTCCTAAATTTTTCTTCTGTTGGCCTGTGCAATTCCCGACGGGAGCACTAATTTCTAGGATAATATGTCATCGACACAAATTTTTACAAGCTCATCTCTTGATTTTGTAGCATCAACTTTTAGGAAACGTTTACCTTTTGCTAGTTTCTCATAGTTGCTATGTACTTTTTCAAGGAAAGCAACTTTCTCAAATGGAATAAGGTTATCTCTATATCTTATACGATCGAGAGCGGTTTCTGGTTTTATCAGGAAAACAAAGGTTCTATCAGGATTGATGATTTGATTCTGAGAGAGTTCTTTTAACCATTTTATAGGTGTTTCTATCTTGTTTTCAAGTTGTGCACCCTGATATGCATAGGTTGATTCTGCGTATCTATCACAGATTACGATTTTGTTTTCATCTAACCATTTTTGTATTTGTTTTACGTGTAGTATTCTATCTGCGATGAAAGTAAAAGCGGTGACGAAGGGGTCATCATTTTTTTCAATGCATTCCTGAACCCGTTTTCCAATCCATGTATCTGTTGGTTCTCTCGTTAGAACAACATTATGTCCTTCTGATTTTAATTTTTTATAGACGAGTTTTGATATCGTAGATTTCCCGGATCCATCTATTCCTTCAAAAGTTATGAAATGTTTCATTGTTATTTTTTCTCCTGTTTCCATTTAGCTCGGTAATAACTAATTGGATGTTTTTTTTGTCTACATAGGTCATCTATTTTATCACTAGGGCATATTCCATATGTACGCATCTTATTGCATCCGGGGGGTGAATAAGATGTAGCAGAGGTGCTACCAGTTATATGTTCAACTTGGTATCTGGTTTTTTCTTCTTCGTAGTCAGGTGCTGTGCTAAATATTTTGAGCATCTCGTTTGTACTTAGTTTTAATGAGTTTAGAAATGCTACAAGGGCGAATCGTCCCATGTGTGGTACGTTTTCGCCGGCTTGTATAGCTGCTAGGATGTCTTTCATGCAGGGTGGTAGTTTTTTAATGTCTAATTTTCCGATTGGTTCTGCTTCTATTTTTTTCCTATGTATCATCACTGTGTTTTGAATCCTTTTTATATCCGATGAAAAAGTGTTGAATATAGTTTTGTTACATTCTCTTTGGTCAAGTTCTTGGTTGATTCTATCTCTAAGTGCTTCTTGAATTATTCTCGCGAAATCTTTGTGAGATATTTTGATGTAACCTTTGTTCATATTTCGGTTTATCATCTTCCATTCTTTGTACCTTGTCGGAGCATGATGCAGATAATCTGTGAAATGTATGCTTATTTGGTTTGTATCCTTATTATAGTTGACTTTTAGTTTGAATTCTTTTGATATTTCAAGGAGGAAAGAGACGGGTTCGTTTAGCAGCCTCCTGTAGGCATGTATTGCTTCGCCTAGTGCATATCGTCTTTTGAAATATGTATCTTCGATGCAGACTGCTATCATTCTAGCTATTGGATAGGAGAGAAGTTCCATTACATGATCAGTTTCAGTGGCAAGGCTACGGTTTCCTACGTCTCTGTTTTTAAATGAGTTATCAAGTCGCTCCATTCCTATTACTCTTGCACGTTCATACAGTGGGTCCTCTAGCAACTCTTCGATAGAGATATCATTGTCTTTAACATAGTTTTTAGATGCGTTTAGGAATGGGTATTTAGAAAGTGTTGATAACTCCGCCATTTAAATACTGATATATCTAACAACAAATAGTTAATTAATTTTCCCCTGTTGAACATGTGAGTATTTTAGCATATTGATATTTTAACACGATACATATAAATATGGATAGCAACAAATTTTAATATAAAGTTATTAAAATGGGTGGTAAAATTGAAGAGAACGGGATGTGTTGATGGAATTAAGCCCAAACATGATTCAGATGAAAGGCCATCTGATGAGCTAAGTTTTTTACTTTGGAAAGCGGAACTTAGCAAAGAGTTACTATCATTTTGGAAAAACATGTCAGAATAAGATTTGTAACTCTAAACTCATACTTTTACCATAATATGTTAGTTAGAAGTATAACCTAGGATTTTTTAGCTCTAAATTTTAAGTATTAGAATTGTATTATGCCCTAGTGTTTTCCAAGGGCTCGTAGCTTAGTCTGGTGGAGCGTCTGGCTCATAACCAGATGGTCGCAGGTTCAAATCCTGCCGGGCCCATCAAAAATTTACTGATTAATAGAAACAAAATTTTGCATTCTCCGAAAAGCATCGAGTTTTTCTTTTTCACCGATTTTCGCCTGCTGAATACCATTTCTAATAATTTCAGTTGCCTCATCCATGGATTTTCGATCCACGGGATAAGGTACACCGTCTTTAGAGCCTACTGTAAATGTATACTTCACAGGATCAGACCACGATGGTTTTTCGCCATAAATAAGATCAGAAATAAGCGCCAGAGCTCTCACAGTTTTTGGGCCAACACCTTTTAAAGATAGTAATTCTTCATAGTTTTTTGGTTGAAAGTCATAAATTTCTCTCATTTTATTCCAATTCACGCTTCTAGGCATTGATAGTATCTCCATACCACCTATTTTTTTTGCATGATCATTCCATTCATCCAAAGTAGTTTGATTACTACTTCTTGTAAGACTTGCCCAATCGTCAACTAGATGACGAGGATGATCACAAACTAGATCAATACAAGTATTTTGACAATCAAAACTATTTTTAGAAGACATATTAAGAACCATATCTTCTGACTTCTCTCCAACAATTGCATTATGCGGATCGCGAAGAAAATCATTAAAATCTTCAGAGAGCCAATGATATCTCCTAGCATAATTTGTATCAGAGTTCATACCCTGTTGAATAACTGCCCAATGACCATTCTCTGTAAATAAGAAAACATGATGGTATAACTGATGTCCATCCTGTATCGCAGTGTTATCAATTTTTGCTGCCATTCGACTTGAATACTGTAATTTATTAATTGTTGCTGTTGAAAAATTATAATGTTCTCCAAATTCTTCGATTTGTTCAAGAGTTTTTCTTGATGCTTTACCTTTACCACCTGCAAGGGAAACTCCAAGATTTTCAGGGTTAATTGCTTCTTTTAACGCGCCACAAGTTACAGTGGTCGTACCTGAGCTATGCCAATCATAACCAAGGACACATGATAAAGCCTGAAACCAGAAGGGGTCTGAGAGTCGTCTTAGTAGTTCATCTTTTCCATATTCATGGATTATGACTTCAGTGATACCTTTTGATAATAGAACCATGCGTTTGAATAACCATCGTGGTGCTTTACCAGGGTGAAGTGGTAGATTTGCAACGCCTGTCCTTGACACATATTTTGATCGAAGCAAGTAACTATAGTGTTTTTGTAGGGGTGAGTGAAACTAATGGCACAAGAATACTTTCAATGACCCCCATTCGACATATATAAAGGATAAACAACCTTTATAATATTAGATTGACGCCAAATAAGGGGGACATGCCAGCAATGCTGGCATCTCTGCCATATAATTAATTTATCAGATTTCATCCCATCCCCTCCTCCTTTTTTTAGCTTTTTAATATGATAGTCTTTTTTAATGACATTTCTTATATATCCTGTAGAATGAAACAACAGCTATCCTCATTTGATATCTATGCAATCATCTCAGAGCTTCAAGACTTAAAGGACGCTTATGTGGATAACATATATCAGCTTACTCGTAACGAGTTACTAATTAGAATTAAAAAGAATAAAACAAAAGAGTTTTTATTCATTAGAAACGGGAAGCTTATATGTACTACTCAGAAGGTGCTTGAGACGCCTTTAAAACCATCAACTTTTGCAATGACCTTACGAAAATATCTCTTAAATGGGAGAATCTCTAACATTTCACAGCATGAGTTTGATAGAATTATAAAACTTAAAATTAAAAAAAAAGAAGGAGAATACACGCTTGTAATAGAGTTTTTTTCAAATGGGAACATAGTATTAGTCGACCCAGGGGATAAAATCATTCTTCCACTTATTAGGCAATCATGGAGAGATAGAAAAATAAAAGGAAGAGAGCCATATGTTCCACCTCCTTCGCAGATAAACCCGTTTGATCTAACCCTAGAAAAATTCACGGTTCTACTGAGAGAGAGTAATACTGATATTGTTAGAACTCTCGCTGTTAACATAAATCTTAGTGGGACTATTGCTGAGGAAATATGCAAAAGAGCAAATGTTGATAAAAAAACAAAAATTGAAGACATTGACGATGTGACCATTTCAAAGATATATCGAGCTTTAACAGATTTTTTAAAGTTTTTCAAGGAGAAAAAGTTTGAACCAGTCGTTGTAAAAGAAAATGGAGAAATTGTTGATGTTCTACCTTTTAAATTTGTAAGTTATGAGAATATGGATTTTGAGAGAACAGATAGTTTAAGCAGGAGTTTAGAGACGTTTATAGAGACTCAGGAAACTGAAGAGGAAAAAGAGAGCAGTATTGATAAAGAACTTGGTAAGCTTCATAGACAGCTAGCTCAACAGGAAGAAACTGTTAAAAAACTCAAGGGACAAATAGAGTTGAAAAAAATTGAGGGGGATCTGATTTATCTTAATTATCAAGATGTTGAAAAAATACTTGAGGAGATAAAACGGGTTTTGGATTTAAAAGAAAAAGAACATGAGATTGAAAAGATAAATGAAATGAGCATTGTGAAAGAGTTCGATCCTACGGATAATTGTTTAATTGTAAATCTTAAAGACACCCAAGGTAATAGTTCTGAGGTTAAGCTTAATTTTAGGAAGAGTGTATCTGAGAATGCTGAGAGAGCTTATGATGATAATAAAAAGCTTAGGAGTAAACTTAGAGGTGCTGAAAAATCTATTAAAAAAACCCTAGGAGAGATTGAATCTGTTAAGAAAAAAGAAAAGTTAGAAGCAAAAGAGGAAAAAAAGAGGGTTAAGGAGGGTAAATTGTTCTGGTTTGAGCGTTTCCGCTGGTTTATTTCTAGTGATGGGAATGTTGTTGTTGGTGGAAAGGATGCTAAAACAAATGAGGTTGTTGTGAAAAAATATCTTAAAGAGGGCGATCGGTATGCTCATGCTGATGTTCAGGGTGCACCTAGTATTATTATAAAAAGCAGGGGAGTCATGGATGAGGATATTGATATTTCAGAGAAGACTCTTGAAGAGGCTTGTGTTTTTGCTGCATCGTTTTCTAAGGCGTGGAAACAGTTTGCTGAGGCACAAGCATATTGGGTTCTCCCTGAGCAGGTGAGTAAAACTGCTCAGAGTGGAGAGTTTGTACCACATGGTGCTTTTATTATTCGTGGTAAAAGGAATTATTTTCGTTGTAAACTTGAGTTAGCTGTTGGTGGGGTAAAAATTGATAATGAAACGCGGGTTATGTGTGGCCCTGTGGATGCTGTTAAAAGTATGGCGGATAAATATGTGGTTATTGAGCCAGGTGATATTAAAAAGAGTGATCTAGCGAATAGGCTTGCTCGGGTGTTTGATGTATCTGTTGAAAAGGTTGATAGAGTTCTACCACCAGGTGGAGCTAGTATTATACAGATGGTGGGAGTTGAGCTGTGAGGTAAAAAAGATATGAAAGTTGTATTTAAGGATCTTAAACATGGTGAGATTAAACTTGTTGCTGAGAATCTTGATGATATCTGGCATTTACATAATATTATTGACACGGGTGATCTTGTTCGTGCGGTGACTTTTAGGACAGATGAGCAGAAAGATGATAAAATACGTTCAAAGAAGGCTGAGAAGAAACGTATGAAACTAGGTGTTCGTGTTAGTGAGGTGAAGTTCCATGAGTTTTCAGATCGGCTTCGTATACATGGGACCATTGAGGAGGGTCCTCAGGATCTTGGATCATTTCATACGCTTAATATTACAGCGGATAACATGGAGCCAGTTTCAATAGTAAAAGAAGAATGGAAGTATCATCAACTAGAGCGTATTGATGAGGCTGTAAAACTTAGAGATGAACCTGTTTTAACGTTTGTATCCCTTGATGAGGATATGGCATCTATCGCGGTTTTAAGACAGAGTGGTGTACAATGGATCGCAGATGTTAACTCGAAACGATCTGGGAAAATGTATGATAGTAAAGATACACAGAATGAGTATTTTAATGAGATACTGGGTGTTGTAAAAAACAATGTTGATAAGGGGACAAATCTAGTTGTTGTTGGATCTGGTTTTACAAAGGAACATTTCGTGAAATATGGGCGAGAAAAAGAGCCATCTCTTTTTAATAAATGCTTAATTCATGGGACTAGTAACGCTGGTATGAATGGTGTACAAGAGGCTATTAAAACAGGGGTTGTAAAGCAACTCACAAAAGAAAATAGAGTGGTATTTGAAACAAGTTTGGTTGAGAGACTTTTTGAGGAAATAAAAAAAGATGGATTAGCGGCCTATGGAGAAAAAGAGGTTAAAAACGCGCTATTGAATGGTGCAGTTGAGAGGCTTTTAATAACTGATGTTTTAGTACGCACTGCGAAGGGTGAAGAATTATTAAGTTTAGCTAAGGACAATAATAGTGATTTTACTATTATCAATACTATACATGAAGCTGGTAAAAAAATGGAAGGAATCGGGGGCGTTACCGCCCTATTGCGTTTTAAAATACAATAGTTTTACCCGATTGCTTTTATTTTTTATCTTATAGCACCTAAGCCAATAAGGTAATTAGTACCTGTTAAACGATAATCATTGTTGCGACTGGTTTCCTCATCATTATCTTCTGGTTCCATAGGCGTATCTTCTATGCTGGGTGTATAATATGTATATGTTATTTTTAAATCGAAATTGTCACCTGTATCTTTCCTTTTGTTAAGGAGAGATCTAATTGGATTTAGGAATTTGAATGATTCCCCAACTGTTACAGTTATATCGACATCAAATGTTGCGTTATATTTATTTGGTTCAAGTTGTGTAAGCATACCTCTGGCTTCGTCGATGTCTTTTGCCTCTATTTTTGTAACTTTGGGCATATCATATATCATAAATGGTAGTGTTTCATCTCCGCTTCCAGTTTCTTCATGTGTTTTTGTTTCACCATTAATTGTGAAATCAGCTTTTAAAGTGTCCTCGCCTTTTGTTATAAGACCCCATGTGTTATCATCTTGCCATGTTATCTGGATGTCAACACCCGTGATGACACTTCCAGGTTCAGCAGATATTGTAAAAGGCATAGTGTAAGTACTATAGGCCCCATCAGAGATAAGCATCTCACCGGTTTGTCCAACCCATGTGACTTCAAAAGTCTTGGTTTTTGGTGTACGTTCTTCTGATTCATCGTCTTCTGGTGCATAGATAATAATTGCAAATGCAGCTACTATTAATATGACGACTCCTACTATTGCTATTATCTTATCGCTTTGTTTTAAAGTCATAGGTTCACCTTTAATTTTATATTATTAATTGTATTTTTCTATTATTATAAGTATATTTTCCCCTTTATTAAGTTTTTCCTTTATGTCTCATTTTGTTGATATATTGGAGAGTGATAAGACAGTATGGTTTATTAAAATCTTTGTTTTTTATATTTATTAAGTAACTATGTTAAGGGATGTTCCGCATTTAGAGCATTTGCCATTTTTAAGGCCATCTATGCTAATGGAAAAACCATATCTTCTTACACAGGTGTTTCCACATTTAGGACAAACCGTGTTTTCATATTCCCCACTAGGAACATTACCAAGGTAAACATAAAGAATCCCAGATTTACGTGCAATTTCATATGCTCCAGTCATCGTATCCATAGGAGTCATTGCAACGTTTGTCATTTTATGATCCGGGTGAAATCTGGAGAAATGAACAGGCGTATCATCTCCAAGCACATCCATAATCCAGTTGCAAAACTTTTTAATCTCCTCAGTGGAATCATTATAACTGGGTATTATTAGATATGTTAATTCAATGTGTATCCCTAGTTTTTTTGCAAGGATACAGGTGTTAAGAACGGGTTCTAAACGTGCTTTACAGATTTTTTTATAAAAATCTTCACTGAAAGCTTTAACATCAATGTTCATAGCATCTAGATAAGGAGAAATCTCTTTTAGAGGCTCCTCCCGTATGAAACCGTTGGTAACATAACATGTGTACAAACCTGCTTTTTTTACTAGTTTAGATGAATCATATGAGAACTCATGCCAGATAGTTGGTTCATTATATGTCCAGGCGACGCCTTCACAACCATATTTCTTGGCATATTCAACTACTTGCTCTGGTGTGATATCCTGAATATGAAAGTAGTCTGAGGGCGCTGTTGAAATGCCATAGTTCTGGCAATGTTCACATTTGAAATTACAGCCGACTGTTCCCATTGAGAACGCGTTTGTTCCGGGATGGAAATGGTATAATGGTTTTTTTTCAATTGGATCTGCAGCCATAGAAGAAGTAGAACCATAGATTAGGGTAAATAGTTCGCCGTTTTCGTTTTTACGGACATTGCAGATACCTAGTTCACCATTATCTATTTTGCAGTTGTGATTACATAAGCTGCATTGGATTTTTTTATCTTCAATTTTTTTCCAGAATTTAGCAGTTTTTTCCATCTTTTGAATATTATACAGAAAAAAAGTGTATATTAATATTATTCCCCAAGGTCTAACCCACGTCGGCTAAGCATTGTTCCCTTGTAGGGGTATTGATCGTTTATTTGTGGTTCCATCTGGTTATATTGTTCTAGTTCTTCACTGTTTCTTAGAGTGTAGCGTGCATAGTAGAATGCTTCTTCTACGGATACCTTTCCATCTTTGAAAATTCTAAGCCTGGTTGAACGGCCCATGTCTCTAAAACCTGGTCGGAATCCATCTGCTTTCCCAGTTGTAATTCCTTCGAGCCATAGAAGAGTGAATAATGGACCATTGATGGTACTTGCGTATCCTTTCCGGTATTTACTAGTACCTGTTATTACGACTCTACCCGTTTTTGGGATTTTTGATTTTAGTAGTAAAAACTCTG
>Ga0315555_1001433_pt1 | contig 17169 bp, 14 predicted proteins | sample SalMarSW160380MG_FD_202113 | JGI IMG/M metagenome (GOLD analysis project Ga0315555, IMG submission 202113) | Salt marsh sediment microbial communities from the Plum Island Ecosystem LTER, Massachusetts, United States - Salt Marsh Sediment SW1603-80 ... | reverse complement strand
CGGCGGGATACACAGCCTCTGCCCTGGGCAAGCCGGAGGTCTACATACCTGGGATAGGATTCATGCCCTATGGCCCCGGCTCCTATATACCCAATTCGATTTACTGCAACGTCGGCCGCTGCCTGACGGGTGAGGCAGTCTATCACGAAGCTGAGATGCTCTGCGATATCAGCGGCGGCGTGGCAGCCACCTTCCCCTACGAGAAAGATTTCCTGAACCCGGAGACCCGTGACCTGCTCCTGAAATACACAAAGCGCAATCCAGACATGCCCGTGGAGGACCAGGCACAGCTATGGCGTTACCTGGGTGATGTGCTCTGCTCAGCGGCCGGAGGCATATACAACATCGGCAGTTACCATGGTGGCGGCTCACCTATCATGGAACAAATCGCCATCACTACCCAGTACGACATCGAGTCCAGGAAAAAGCTGGTCAGGCACATCGCCGGCATGAGCGGTGGCGACCCTGATGCTTTGAGCAAGAAGAGAACCTCGCCGGGCAAGACACCGGCCAAGGCGGCCAAGCAGTAACCGGTCAGCCTTTCCCGAAATCTAAAGGCCTAGCTGGCCCACCGGCTTGCCGCGGGCAGTTTGTAAGACGGCTGGTGATATGACTCTTGCCAAGCTGCCCATTATTATGTCATCCTGTATATCTTACAAATTATGTCAATCAAACCAGAATCGCAGGTTGGGGTGGTTTGGCTATCGCGACGGTCTCGCAGAATCAGACTATCCTTGCAGGGTCGACATCCGTAGTCGAGCCACCCGGCAAAGTAAGCTGGGATAACATTCGAGTAAGTCAGATCCACGCAAGGAGAGTCGTCGGCTATACTTGCTTCCGCATCTGCTCCTTGAAGTTCTGTGCTCTACGTTATGATCTGAAGCCTCGGCCCCTGTCTTTGAGCTACGAAACGTTCCATTTGCTCAAATCCCATCCAGCCGGTGAGATACCCTATCTACCGTTATCCCCAGTTTGGCTGCGATTTCCTTATGACGGAGCCCCTCTTTCTTCAACCTGAATATTCCTTCTGTCTCTTTACCCTTCTCTTTCTTTCTGTCGGCTAATTCCTTAACGTCACCAATAGCTCCTGTCCCTTTTGTCTCTACAAGCTTCTTCTCTTCCATCCCCGCAAAGACCTTTTCGCCCTCTTGAGTCCTGATTATAACTGTTGACCATCCCTCGGCGGAGCCACCGCTGCCGATGGCGATATCGGCCAACTCAGCAGCGAAGTCTTGGCAAACCAGGCAATGCCTGGAGACACAGCTCTTAGCCTCGGTTATGGGCAAAGATAGCTTGTTACCGGCGGCATATATGTTGAACTCATCGGAGACATCCAGCTTATCTACCTGGTTGATATCCACACCCTTTGCTCTGATTTTCTCTGCTAGGCAGGCATATTCGTAGTTCTCGCGGCAGAACAGTCCTATGGTCAGTTTCACAGACGATGCCAGGGGTAGGCCTTTGTGCTTCAGGTATCTTATCGACTGTATATGGCATGGGGAACCTACAACGCAGATCTTGCTCAGCCCGTGGTCAACGACAGCCGCTCGCAACTCTTTCAGCACCGGCACCACTCCGTACTTGGTGCCGGCTGCACGGATAATCTCGTCCCTAGTGCTGGCGATACAGGCTACGGGTGCCCAGACGTCTCTCCCAACCACGAGCGCCCCGTCGATGAGACCGCTGTCCAGTGCATAGAACAGCAACGTGGTTACGACCCCACCGTTCTGGCATGTCCCTTCAATTCCTGTGTCTTTTGTTCTTGCCGCTACGATGCGCCTGTATAACCCTACGCTTTCCTTTCTCCCCCAGCCCATAATACTCCCCTCTATATCCTTTATGAGGTCGTGCCTGAGCATATAGCAGGCATCGTAACAAGTGTGACAACCCACGCAATCCATGGTACGCTTGGCCCGCTTCGGCTTGTTCTCAATGAGCTTGATGTGAGAGTCGGGGCAAGCCGTGATACATGCCCCACATACCGTGCACTCTCCTGTGTCTATTATCCTAGCTTCCAAGTCTTCGTAGCTCACCATATGTTCATACCCTGCCGGGAGAGCGGCAAACCAGGCTATTTTACCAGACGTAGGTTAGGGACGTCAGACTTACCCTAGCTTGGATTGCAGGTAGCCGATCTTGATGGGTGGAAACCGTATGTTTTACGGGCACAGCAGGGGATGCCCCAGGTATGTCTTGCTCTCAGGGAGCTACACCGCACAACGCGAATCTCGGAGGCCGCTCAGGAAACGAGGCCAGGCACGTAGATGCTCGATACTGTCCACCAAAAAGCTCTTCGCCCTACTTCAGTTCCCCACTGGCTTTCATCTTGGCTATCTCTTCCTCCCTCAATTGCCTCTTGAATAGCTTCAGGGTGACGGTGAGAGGTAGCTCTTCCCTGAACTCAATGAATTTGGGCACAGCATAAGCTGGTAACTTTTCCTTGCAGTGACCCATTATCTCTTCCGCTGTCACTTTGCCCCGGAATTCCTCTTTCAATCTGATGAAGGCTTTTATCCTTTCACTGCCTGGGCGCTCGGGGTCAGGAATCCCAATTGCCACCGCATCACCAACCGCGGGGTGTTCGTACAAAGCATCATCAACCAACCTGGTATAAACCTTGAGCCCGGAGATATTGGCCATATCCTTAATGCGGTCTGTGATGTAGAAATAGCCATCCTCTTCCATTTTGACCACGTCACCGGTGGGCAACCAGCCGTCAACAAGCCCTTTGCCTACCTCAGGCCAGTAGCCAATCATTATTTGCGGCCCACGAACCCATAGCTCGCCCTCTTGTCCCGGGGCAGCCTCCTCGCCAGTGTCGAGGTTCATGATTTTCACGTCCGTATCCGGCACCGGTATTCCTATCGAGCCGAACTTCTCGAAAGGCATGAAGCCGGTGATTTTGGAAAAGGATGACAGGTTCAGGTGTGTGCCACCACCGGTTTCGGTTAGACCATAGGCTTCAGTTATGGGCACTCCGGTTTCCTTCCTGAATTTCTGAGCAATCTCAGGGGCCAGAGCCGCCGTTGTGGACACAAACATGGTGGTAATCCTGCCCAGTCCGGCAGCTACCAGCCGCGAGTATTGAGTGGGCACACAGGCACAGAAAAAGGGACGATACTTCATCAGCATCTGCACCAAGGTATCAATGTCCCTGGGGTCCGGAAGCAGGTACCCTTTGAGCCCCCAGTAAACACCGAACTGCATTATCAAGTGCCCGTAGGCGTGAAAAAGCGGAATGGGTATCATGGCCGAAACCTTTCCCCTGATTCCGACCTTCAAGGGCTCATACGCCCATGCCATCTGCATCACTGCCACAACACGATTATAATGTGTCAGCATCACTCCCTTTGGTATCCCCGTGGCACCGCCGGTGAACGGCAATACAGCCAGGTCCTTCATTGGGTCAATGTCGATGTCGGGAGGATTGGGCTCATGGCTTGCTATCAAATCACGAAACTGGTAGGCACCCGGCAACCGCTGCAATGCCGGCTCTTCAGATGAATAGTCCATCATGGAGGTGACTATTATGTTCTTTATTCGGGTCTTGTCCTTTATTGAATTTACCGTCTCCAGGGACATCTCCGTGCAGATGACTGTCTCAGCTCCCGATTCGCCGATCTCGTACGTCAAATCAGCAGGCTTGTGCATGACGCTGCAGGGGACATGGGCTGCCCCAGTTTTCATAATTCCGAAGTCGCTTATCATAAACTGCGGGCAATTTGGCAGAACGGTGGCTACTTTATCGCCTTTCTTAACGCTCAAGCCAGCCAGTGCCGCAGCCAACCTATCGCTAAGAAGCTTCATCTCGCCATAAGGGATTTCCCTCCCCAAATAGAAGCAGGCAGCTTTGTCAGGAAATTCGTCCGCTGTGGCATCGAGGAGACTGTGGACAGTCATCTTAGGATAGGGCTCCTTTGTGTGAGGAAGCTTGTACGGCCCCATCTTATATTGCTTTAGCCAGGGTTTTTCAGCCATAGTGACCACAATTTCACCACCTATATCTTATCGATTACATAATCCAGATTCAGTTCCTTGAGCTTTTCCGGCGTCGGCTTTCCGGTCTTTTTGTCCCAACCGCGCAACTCATAATATACATCCAGCGACTGATCAAGTTTCTTAACAGTATGTCCCTTGGCAGCACCCTCGGGCAACGGTTCCTCAAGCAATCGCTTCGGCAGAGTATCATCGGCCCTGGTCAGGCCGTCCCTGACGTTAAAAGCTCTGGCCAGGTTATAGACTCTCTCCCCAATCTTCCTGAAATCGCTGACACTGACCTCCCAGCCAACACAGTTGGCTATCATATCAACCCAGTCTTCGGCAGCCAGTGCCATGCCCATGAACTTACATGTCCCCATACAATCAAAGACGGTAAGGGCATCCTCGAGGTCTTTCACCACCCTGGCTTCGGCAGGATTTTCTACTATCCAGTCTTCGATTTTGCTATCCTCAACGCACAGGAAAGGCGTGTCTACAAAGGCCGGCCCTTCAACGTAAGCAGTGATATGGTCGCCGCCGCGGTTAGCCGTGACAAATGCCAGACCGCATATCTTGGCTGCCCTGGGGTCATAAGCTGGCAACTCCAGTCCCTTGACGTGCATGGCGAATCTTTCCGTGCCTTTGTCCAGCTTCGCCGCCACTCTCTTGGTTCCTTCAGCCAGCAGGTCACCAATACCTTCCCTTTTGGCTATCTTGTGTATCAGTTGGATGACGACATCCGCGTCGCCGAACTTCAACTCCAGCCCATCGGTGTCAGCCTTGGTCAATATCCCCTTTTCGTAGCACTCTATGGCAAAGGCTATGGTGCTCCCGGTCGAGACTACGTCCAGCCCGTAGTCATCGCACAGGTTATGTGCGAATGTCACTGCCTCAAGGTTGTCCAGCGCGCACATGCCACCGAAAGCGCCGATTGTCTCATATTCCGGCCCCTCACCCTTACAGGCATAAGAACCACTCTTCACCACGCTTACCCGGCAACAGCTGATGGGACAGGCGTAGCAGTGCTTCCTGTCCACCAGGAGCGTGCTTTCCAGCGTGATTCCGCTTATTTTGTCCATATCCGGAACAACACCCGTCTGCCAGTTCCTGGTGGGAAACCCTCCCCTGACGTTTACCAAATCCGTAACCATGGACGTTCCGTAGGTCTCAAGGGTAATCTTCAGCAGGCTCTCATTGACCAGGTCATAATTCCTCTTCGAGATTTGGCTGAAGGCATCTTTGTTAGCGATTTTGATCTCTTGTGTTCCTCTGGCAGCCACCGCCTTTAGACGTTTCATCCCCATTACTGCCCCGAGACCACATCTCCCGGTAGGTCGGTGAACATCGTTGAAGATACCGGCATATCTAACCAAGCTCTCACCAGCTATGCCAATGCAGGCAACGTTGAACTCCTCACCCAGTTCTTCTCTAATCATCCTGTACGTTTCACCAACACTTTTGCCCCACAGGTGCCTGGCGTCTCTGAGTTCAGGCTTGCCGTCATCTATCACCAGGTATACTGGCTTGGGTGAAATACCTTCGAAGATAATCCCGTCGAAACCTGAGTTCTTGAGATAGACTCCCCAGGTGCCTCCCGCATTCCCTTCCCCCCAGAAACCGGTCAGAGGCGACTTGGTAACCACACAATATCTTCCTGCGCTTGGTGATTCCGTGCCCGTCAGGGGGCCAGTCATGAAAATAAGCTTATTGTCGGGCCCAAGTGGGTCAGCGCCTTTGGGCACTTCGTCAAAGAGGTATTTTGTTGCCAGCCCGCTGCCTCCCAGAAACATCTTGCAGTCATCCTCTTTAAGAGCCTCTGCTGACACTTTGCCGTTCGTTAAATCAACCCTGAGTATCTGTCCCATATAACCGAACATGATCGCACCTCCTTTTATGTGTTCACACGTGCGCTGAAATGGGCTCCATCACTTCTCAAATTCTGCCTTAACGGCATCCATTCGCCGCACACGGTGGATTGTCTCAAACGGCGTCTGCGTCAGATTGAGGACCCGCATCAATACCTTCTCATCAGGTGCCTCCCATTCACAGAAGTGCTTGTTGCCCGCGAAATCGCAGTAACTACACCTCCAGGAGACGCCTTTTGGCATGTAATTGGCTGCGGCCTTAGCGCGTGCAATCAGCTCCTCCTCAGTGAACGGTGCCTTATGAACAACTATAAAACGGGACATCTCCCTTACCTCCTTATAGCTCCTCGAAGTCTCTTGAGGTTAGCATTGTGGTTCCTGTAAAGCTAGAAATCTATGCTCTTTCCCTCGTATACGTAGCCGAAGAACCTTTCGGTCTCGGCAACGCTAGGTATTCTGGCAGAAACAATCAGCGAGCCGTCAGCCATGACATTATCTATTAACTTCCCCATCACGTTGCTAAAGCTATCCAACGGGATGCCCGTTTCTTTGATGCTCAGCGGTTGATTAATCTCACGAGCCAGTCCTCGTATAGCTTGCGCCAAGACTGTTGCTGCTCTTTTTCCTTCTGGTACTTCAAGTTTGATAGCGTAAGCTATCTCTGCCCAGAGCTCTTCGCGAGCTTCACCGATGAACTCGATGGTGTAGGGTAGAAACAGCCCAACCGCTCTGCCATGGGGAATATGGAATAGGGCGCCAAGGGAATGACCTGCAGCATGGGCCATAGATGACAGTGCGTTAATGAAGCCGATACCTGCGATGCAGCCGGCATTGTGCATCTTTTCCCGGGCTTCCATATCGTTCCCATCCTTCACTGCCCTGGAAAGATATTGAAAAACAATCTGTATAGCCTTGATACAGAGACCGTCAGTGAAGTCGTTCTTCCAGGTGCAGGTGAATCCTTCGACTGCGTGAGTCAAAGCGTCCATGCCTGTGTCGGCTGTGATTTGGGAGGGCATTGCCCGCGCCAGTTCAGGATCCACAATAGCAATGTCCGGGATGATCTCTCGGTTAATAAGGCTCAGCTTTCTTTGGTCGGCTGTATCGGTGAGCACTACGGCAAAGGTTGCTTCGGCGCCTGTGCCCGAAGTTGTAGCAATGCAAACAAGCTTGCATTTAGCACCCAGACCTAAATCCGAAATAAAAGGATTTATCTCCTCCGGCTTTATATCTGGTCTCTCATATTGCACCCTCATCGCCTTGGCCGCATCCATGACCGAGCCCCCACCCACAGCCACGACCAAATCCGGTCCATACTGATTCATCACAGCCACACCCTTCTGCACCGTCTGCAGCGAAGGGTCGGGCTCAACCTCATCAAAGACAGCCGCCTGTATCCCTGCTTGAGAAAGCTGTTCCTTGACCTTGTCAACAAGACCAAGCTTCACAATGTTCTTATCGGTAACGATGAACGCCGATTTCCCCTTCAGTTCAGCCAAATAGCTTAGTGCATCCTGTCCGAAAACCACCTGAGGAACCACGAAGTACCACATAGCTGCCTCCTTGCCACAAACTCGTTATGTTCTTATCACAACATTACGTCAACAGATGACAGTTGTTGTCAGCCCGCTTGTCGCTTCACACTATATGTAGACAGATGTCTAATCAGGGAATACGGTCTCGAATGCAGTCATGCAGTTGACCAGTTCCACGGCTGCCCTGGGCATCTTCATGATTTGAGCCATATCACCCTTGACCTTGATTTTGCCGGTCATCATAGATTGGACTGGATCAACTTTTTTGTCCAGTATCTGCTTCATGTTGGTGAAAGAGCCAAATATACGGTATTTCGGAGACTTCTCGTTTTCGTCCGTAATCACGCCAGTCTCACGGCATTGGCCGTGCCACAGGTCAAGATACAAGATGTGCCTGTTCTTATACGATGCATCGGGTTCCACGATGATGTATAGGTCTCCTTCCCAGTTCTTGGCTGCCTCTTTGTATGGCTGGCTGGTCTCCAGTGCCTTCTTCAGCGCGTCCACCCACTCTTGTGACCCAAACAAAATAGCCATTTTGACCTCCTCCTGATGAATTTCCGCTCTCAATTATACCATTTCTACCTGCTCAGGACATGTCATACGGACACTGCCACCACCTCCCCGAAGATTCTTCACTTATATCCAGCAGTCAGTGACGATGCGGACTGTCTATTTCAGCACCATTATCTTTGAGATCTTGAGCAATAGCAAAGGATTGCCCCTGGACTTCAGTCTGCCAGTGAGTATAGCCACTATGGGATTGAGTTGGCCAGAGCTAATATGTGCCAGATTCTCGAACCCCGCTTCCATGTATGCCGTCGGCTTGGTTACGGCGTCATTCTGTAGCTCGAGTTTGCCTTTATTGAGATGTAGCGTGACGGCTACGCCTGACGTGGACTCCTTGATGACCACGCTTCCTATCACTTTCTCAACGCTCTTATACTTGTTAGTGTCCTTGAGGTTTGTGTCCATAATCTCCTTGAGCATTACACCCAAACCGTTCAATCCCTCCCCTTCCTTCACCCTGACTTCAGTCATCTTCAATGTACCTCCCTTTAAGGATATCTCCTGCAAGATTTCTTCACCAATTTATCCCTTCACAGTGTATTATATTATAATTATGGGGACAGTAGTGAAGGTATCCTGGTGAAAAGCAACGCAGCCGACAAAGACATCAGCCGATGCGTCGCCGAATCAGCAGAATCGCATGTTGCTCCGGACGGCAATACCTATCCAGTCATCAGCCTGAAGACGACAGCTTCAATTTCCAGTTCGCAACGAGTACCAGCCAAAGAGGTGGAAATAGCAGCGCTGAAGCAGGACATCATTCCCTGCCGATATCTCCGCAATATAGGTACAGTTGGTCTGGATGGGCAGATCAAGCTACTGCAGTCAACCGTCGCCGTGGTAGGGGCAGGAGGATTGGGTAGCACCGTTATCGAGTTATTAGCCAGACAAGGAATAGGGCATCTGATTATCATTGATAACGACCGCTTTACAGAGGAGAATCTAAACAGGCAGATTATGTCGACAGAAGGAAACCTGGGCCAATACAAAGTCATGGCGGCGGCAAAGAGAGTCAAGGAGATAAACTCAGCAACCACAGTCACGACATTTCGGGAAAGGTTGACTGGAGACAACGCTCAGAGTCTCCTTAGCGGCGCCCGGGTAGTGGTTGATGGGCTTGATAACCTGTCATCACGACTGGTAGTCGAGCAGGCTTGCCGTCAACTGGCGATACCCTATGTTTATGCCTCGATCGCTGGCTTCAACGGACAACTCATGACTATTTTCCCTGAGGACGTGGGGCTGTCTTCGCTGTACGGGTCATCCTCCGATAGCGCACCGGACCAGGGTATAGAGACTAGAATCGGCAACCCTCCAGCCACGGTAGCCATGATTGCTGCATTGCAGGTTCAAGAGGCAGTGAAAATCATCGCCGGAGTCGGTACACCTATACGCAACCAGATTCTTCTGGTGGATGCCAGGGAATGCGCTGTCGATAGAATCGAATTAGGAAAGTAGGAAAATGGCGTTAATTACGGTGCGCTTCTATAGTCTGTGGCGTTCTTATCTGGGCACAGATAGCACCACTTTGCAAGCTGACCGCATAGATGCTGCGCTAACTCAGCTCGAAGACAGATTTGGTTATCAACTCCGAGAGAAGCTCGAAACTGCCGGGGTTCATTTGAATGGGAAGATACAGGACTATTCCCTTATTTTATTGAACGGTATTGCCCTGCGCAATATCAAGAGCACCACCCTCAAAGAAGGAGACGTGCTGCACATCTTTCCGCCTGCCATCGGTGGGTAGCAGTTTTGGAAAGGCGGAGATAAACCTCGCCGCCATATTCACCCGGCAATCGTGAAGCAAAGGATTTTCTCACGCCTGGCGCCCCTCACTGACATTGCCTTGTTCCGATAAATCGGGACTGGCAACAACAAGGAAAGAAGCACTCCTGGTAACGATGGAAGGGGAGCATAAGGCGAGAGCCGAGGCTCAGCCTCGGCTCTCGTACCAGCCATGCTAGCAATCAGAATGCGCTACACCCACCAGACCATAGTCTTACTCAAGGTAGAAGACCTTCTGCGAGGTCTTGACTGCCTCGACTGCCTCGCGAGTGAATAGCATCGGCTTGTATGTCCAGCTTGCGTACAGTGGTACCTGGTCAGCGACGTAAGGGCTGGGAATTCCAGGGAGTAACACCAATCCACTCTGTCCGGGTGGAATTACGTTCTTGGCATTCGGCAAGCCCTCAGAAAGCATCTCGGCAATCTGGTTGTAGGTGCCGCGGTTCATATAGGGATGAAAGTACCCTCCTGGCAGAGCTCCCTGTGCCTGATAGTATTGCATCCGCACCGGGGTGAGCCAGGTCGCCATATTGCTTGACCCGTATTGAGCCTTCAAGTCGTTGAGGGCACCTTTCAGGGCATTGACAATAATCGTGTCCAGCGCCGCGCCTGTGGGGTATCCGGGGTAAAGGAGACTCGCATCTCCTCGGAATACCCGCAGCAAGAGGCTGGGATGGCTCTTCACCTGGTCACTGAGTGATGTCGGTAGAATACCGTTGAAGACCGCCGGAACGACTCTGTCATACCAGGCGTTGAAGATGGTCAGCCCGGGATGGTCGTATGTAGGATTGGGGTCGGTAGGCCATTTGGGTGACACAAAATCGACGAAGCTGACGGGAAGAGGTTCCGCTGTAGCCCAGGCTGCCAGTTGCCCCAGTGCTGCCGCAACTTCTACATCGCCAGGGTTTGCCGTGTAATAGGCTGTCAGCTTCGCTATCAGACTCCCGGCAAAGTTCATTCCGCCATCGCTGTGGTACCCTGCAATCTGGTTAAGCGTGTTCAAGGTGCCCGTGGTCAGGTCTCCAGAGGCCGCGAATGTGGACAAGGCGTTCATCAGAATCTCAACACGGAACCCCTCGCCCCACTGGAAGTCACTCTCTGCGTACGGCCAGCCGGCGATTGGCTTGTTGTTCCAGTTGGTAAGCCAGTCCTGCTCCGGGTTGATGTCCCTGGGCATCTCGAACTGGTTAGTCACACGAACCCACTCTTGTGTTCCATCGCCAGCCATAGGCAATCTGCGGTCAGCGCCTGCCGGCTTTACCGGGAAGCGTCCGGCATGCCAGTAGCCTATGTTGCCCTCTGTGTCTACCCAGTAGAAGTTGTGGCTGGGCACGGTAAGCTCCACCGCCGCTTCGAATTCGTCAATGTTCGTTGCTGCCTGGAAGAGCTCCCAGCCCTGCTCGCCTGCAATCTCGTTCTTGAAGAAGGGGGTCTGCAAGGTCACAGCCGTGTTTGTGGCCAGATCCATAGCAACGATGGGGCCATAGACAGAGCGATAAATGCTCGTAGCCTGGTAAGTCTGCTTCTTCGGACCATAGATCAACTCGTTTCTTCTTTCCATGTTAACCCAGGCCCCGTCGTACCAGTACTGGGTTGGGTTCGCAGGATTCAATGTCAGGATGCGGGTATCTATGACATCGGAACCACCAGTGGTTGATGTCCAGGCGCCATATTCGCTGACGCCAATCAAAATGAAGGGACCTGCGCAGGGCATTGCCATGCCCACAGCATTGATTCCAGCGCCATGCAACCCCAGCTCATAGACAATCTGCGGGATGGTGTAGCCCATCTGGGGTCCTCCCAGCTCAAGAGCGTTGCCCGTTGCCGACAATTCCGGACTGATAAGCACAGCGTCGCTTCCGAATTTCGTCGGTACGCCCACCGATTCGAACACTTCATCTTGAGTTGCCCACACCTCCTGAGCCTGCTCCAGTACCGGGCCGAGGTTGTCGGGGACATCCAACAAAGTCGCATCCGTGGAAAAAGCACTTAGCGACTCGCTGGGTATCGTCACAGGTGCTCCAAGGTCATCCAGCGGGAACAAGTCGTTCCAGATGGCACCCCCGGCTGTATCTCCATGCATAGCCTGAAGAGTAAGTAGCGCCTCGTACAAGTCGCCTTCGCTACCTCCAGTTCCACCAAATCTCCACCCCATGAGCACCGTAAGCCCTACCACATCTGCCACCGTGAAGTGCTCAGGCAATAGATTCTGTGCCATATACTCAGCAGGCATATAAACGTATAAATTGTCCAGGGCTTGGTCAATATAAGCATTGATGCCATCTACGTAAGCCTCAATCATCGGCTTGAGATAATCTGCAGCGGGGTTCCAATCATCATAAATCTGCTGCAACTCATCAAGGCTATACCACAATGTTCTGGTTGCAATATCATCCTCTATTGTTGCCAGGCCCAACTCGGCAAGACGTCCCTCTGCCGCCCTCCTCATAACATCCGCCTGCCAGAGCCTGTCCTGAGCCATGGCATAGCCCGCTCCATAGCCCAAGCCCTCCTTCGTGTCCGCGAAAATGTGGGGCACTCCATAATTGTCTCTGATGATGGTGCACTGAACCTCCGGCTCTGGCACCGGCAACTCATGCACCTCTGTACATGATAAGCCTATACCCGTGACAAGGAGTATAGCTACTATTGCCAACAATACCTTTCTCATACGTTACCCTCCTTTCTTGTTACCTTGTCTTCGTACTCCCGTCATACTCTCAGTCAAGATTCAGCCAGATTTCACCTCCTTTCCCTTGGTTCTTCAGGCTATTGAGTCTTCATTTAGCGGCCAATTTTGCCATCAAGGTAGACTTTGCCCTGGCAGGAAGAAACGCACGTCATATGTATGTGTGTTGTGTATATTTTTGCCAGACTGAACTTGATACGGACCAAAATAACCCCTTGACTCACACTGCGCCACCAATTTCATGCCGCTTCTACTATTATAGCACCGCTACTAAACAATCTGTCAATCTGTTTCGATCAGCCCGGGGATTGAGCTCTTCAGGGTCTAAAGACCCCTTGACACTGTAGGGTGTTATTGTGATAAAGTAAGAAAGTCCTTTCTGGAGGGAATGGGCGGTGGTTCAGTTTCCTTTGGCACCGAAGGTTATCCAATCTAATTGGAAAGGGGGGCCGTGATGCGAAGAATCGTTCTTCTGGCTATTGGTTCTGTTCTGCTGATAGGGTTGTCTTTGTCAGGGTGTGGTTCTGCGGGTGAGCCGGTAGTCACTTTCCCAGACCCGAATCTAGAGGCAGCCATAAGGGAAACCCTGAACAAGCCGTCCGAACCTATTTATGCCTCTGAGCTTGCTGGCTTGGCGAGCCTCTCGGCTGCTGATAGAGGAATCGAGAATCTATCGGGGCTTCAGTACTGTATCAACCTGACATCGCTCGACCTCGGATTTAACCAGATAGGCGATGTCTCCCCTCTGGCCAACCTCACCAGCTTGGTGGATCTCCGCCTACGGAGTAACCAGATAGGCGATGTCTCCCCTCTGGCCAACCTCACCAGCCTGGAAGCCCTCGACCTAGATTCTAACCAGATAGGCGATATCTCGCCTCTGGCCAACGTCACCAGACTAACGAGGCTCTTCATGTATGACAATCAGATAGGCGATGTCTCCCCTCTGGCCAACCTCACCAGCTTGGTGGATCTCCGCCTAGGGAGTAACCAGATAGGCGATATCTCGCCTCTGGCCAACCTCACCAGCTTGACACTGCTCGACCTTTGGGATAATCAGATAAGCGATATCTCGCCACTAGTGGATAATGAAGGGCTTTCAACAGGCGATGAAGTGTATCTGTCAGAGAATCCACTTAGTCCTGATTCCATCAACATATACATACCTCAGCTTGAGGCGAGAGGTGTGACTGTTGAATACTAGACGTCGGGCAAGTTGAGCCAAGGTGGCAAGACACCCGATAATGGAATTGCGCAAGCGCCTGTCTTGTTATCTGGTTACGCAAACCGGGAGTATTGTATTGTGACCATGCCTGACTAAACACGCACCCTGAACGGCAAAAGTATTATGTCATTCTGTCCCCGCAATCCCATTCATATTCCAGGGTCTCACCAAACCTCTCTATCTCCGGGTTATCCTTGGCGGTTTTGACCCTGGAGAAGTACCTTTGAATACCTAGTTTGGCGGTAGCCCTTTCAAACTCCCGGGCAAACTCACCTCCATTATCTGTCTGCAGGTTTTCTATGGGCTGGGTGATAACATGGCGCACAGAACAAAAGGAAATCTGCCGCCAGGGATAGCAACAGAAAAGAGACCCCAACATGTTAGTCCCCGCAAGAAATCAGTGCCTCGTGCAGCTAGAGGTTCCTGATTCAGGAACCTCCTGTTGGGGTAGGCGCTTAAAGGACTTGATGCACAGGGCAGAGTATCGGGTTCTTAGCAGGCCCAGAGCGCAGCTAGGTCAGCGTCATTTCTTAGGGGGCTCAGACAGCTTTGGGCCACCAATATTTGTAGCACAGGATACCCCAGATTAGAGCCGGGAAAAGGGCCGTGCCCACAGTGATAAACAGGGTTATGGCCGGAAAGGGATTGACGCCCGAGAGGGAAACCTTGGCGATGATGAGTATGGTGCTGAGATGGAGTATGAACATTATAAGAATGGCAATGGGAATGAACATAAGGCGGCGCCGCCAGGGCAAACCCGGTGTGGCGGCGATGAGCGAGACGACCAGAAGCATTCCGTAATGCAGGGCTGAGAGCGGCATAAAAAAAGGCACCCAATCTTCTCCTGGCGTTACGACACATAGATAGTCGTCTTCCAAGGGAATTCCATATATTGAAGAGAATAGTTGTCTGAGGTCATCCCCGGCATCCGCCCCAAGAACTATCCTGCCGCCACTCAGATTATCCGTCACTGCTACCAGGGCACGATTGTAAGGCATGGCAATGAAAAAACTCCACAGCACAGAAATGGCAATAAGGATGCCGACAGCGCTGCCGGCAAAGACAAGAATAAGCCTAGTGCGGGGTGACACGGACAAGCTTCTCCACCCAGAAGAGCCATAAAACAATGGCTGCCACGATCATCACGGGTTGCCATATCAGAAAGTGGGCCGTGTCGAAGAAACTAGCGGAAAAGTGGCCTCCGATGAAGAACAGGCTCACCGTGCGCACCAGGTTAAGGACGAACATCCCCACTATCCCCAAAGCAGCGCCAATTGCCTTCTGCTTCGCCGTACCAGGATAAGCCAGCACAGCGCAGACAACAATAGCCATAGGAACAAGGCCGGTGCATTCCGTGACGATGCGCATGGAGTAGTCGGGCGAGGAGATTAACGTGCCATCTACCTGAGCTGAGGCACCAAACAGATTCAAGATGGCGCCGGTAGCCCGGGCATTAAACGTGAGGAAGCCCGTCAGGGCCTCGGTCTGCACCATCCGCGAGTAGATAAGCATGAATACCAGAATAGCGCCGGCAAAAATAAGGCCGGCTTTCACCGCCGTCCGGTGGCGTCTGAGGCCCAACTTAATGGCCTCAATGGACGCAACAAACTGCGCCCGGAGGGGCTGTTTTTGCCCTTTGTGAACAGTGCCCCGCCCTTGTGGGCGGGGCACTGCACCCTTCTTATGTTTTTTTGCCATTGCCTTTTCAGGCTAATTCATTCACGAAGCTAATCGCTTTCTCCTCACCGTCCAAACCAGCAGTCCAGCAAACATGGCTATCATGGCCATTATGCCCCAATTGTTCAGGGCAGGTATATTGGGGGGAATATCCCTGATCTCTTCGCGGTTTCCGAACTCCACACGGGCGCAGTCCGCGCCGGCTTGCACAGTCACCTCTTGCTCATATGGCGGGTCACCGCCGGGCCTGGTATTGTACCATCCTGCCTCCAATTCCTCGGTAACCGTATACGTACCGGAATCCAGGCCACTGACCACGACACAGCCATCAGCTCCCGTAGTCACCCATTTATCATAATCATATCCCGTGACATGGAATCTCCAACCGGGCAGGTACTCCTCACCGGGGTCCCACATACCATTGACGTTGGCATCCTCGAACTTGCAGATCTGCAGACAGCCGATGCCTACGATTCTATTGGTGGCACTGGAAGAAACCGGCCCGACCGTGCCGCCAAGCGCATCCTTACCCACTGCCGTCGCGGTGTTCGTGGTGGTCGTGGTAATGGTGGTGGTATACGTGAATGTCTGATTGGCACCCACAGCCAGGTTGAATGGAGCACCAAAGCTATGACCGTTCGTGTCGGTCACTGTTATGTTGTACACTGGAGCGGCACCACAGTTGGTGACCACTACCTTCCAGTCAGCATCATCGGAAGGACCAGTCGTGGTCTCCTCTTTGCTATACACTCCATCATCATTGCAGTCCACCGTCTTGTCAATGCACAGCTTGGGGTTGATGATCTGGTTGGTGGCACTAGAAGAAACTGGCCCGACCGTGCCGCCAACCGCATCCTTACCCACTGCCGTCGCGGTGTTCGTGGTGGTCGTGGTAATCGTGGTGGTATACGTGAATGTCTGATTGGCACCTACAGCCAGGTTGAATGGAGCACCAAAGCTATGACCGTTCGTGTCGGTCACTGTTATGTTGTACACCGGATCGGCACCACAGTTGGTGACCACTACCTTCCAGTCAGCATCATCGGAAGGACCAGTCGTGGTCTCAGTTTTGCTGTACACTCCATCATCATTGCAGTCCACCGTCTTGTCAATGCACAGCTCGGGGTTGATGATCTGGTTGGTGGCACTGGAAGAAACTGGCCCGACCGTGCCGCCAATCGCATCCTTACCCACTGCCGTCGCGGTGTTGGTGGTGGTCGTGGTAATGGTGGTGGTATAGGTGAATGTCTGATTGGCACCCACAGCCAGGTTGAATGGAGCACCAAAGCTATGACCGTTCGTGTCGGTCACTGTTATGTTATACACCGGATCGGTACCACAGTTGCTGACCACTACCTTCCAATTGGCATTATCTGATGGACCATACGTGGTTTCAGTTTTGCTATACACTCCATCATCATTGCAGTCCACCGTCTTGTCAATGCACAGCTTGGGGTTGATGATCTGGTTGGTGGCACTGGAAGAAACCGGCCCGACCGTGCCCCCTATCGCATCCTTACCAACTGCCGTCGCGGTGTTCGTGGTGGTCGTGGTAATGGTGGTGGTATACGTGAATGTCTGATTGGCACCCACAGCCAGATTGAATGGAGCACCAAAGCTATGACCGTTCGTGTCGGTCACTGTTATGTTGTACACCGTATCGGTACCACAGTTGCTGACCACTACCTTCCAGTCAGCATCATCGGAAGGACCATACGTGGTCTCAGTTTTGCTGTACACTCCATCATCATTGCAGTCCACCGTCTTGTCAATGCACAGCTTGGGGTTCATGATCTGGTTGGTGGCACTGGAAGAAACTGGCCCGACCGTGCCGCCAATCTCGTCCTT
>Ga0315555_1001430_pt1 | contig 17183 bp, 17 predicted proteins | sample SalMarSW160380MG_FD_202113 | JGI IMG/M metagenome (GOLD analysis project Ga0315555, IMG submission 202113) | Salt marsh sediment microbial communities from the Plum Island Ecosystem LTER, Massachusetts, United States - Salt Marsh Sediment SW1603-80 ... | reverse complement strand
ATATGATCCAGTCAATGGAGATTCTTCAGCTTCCGATCCTCGCACTTCAGGAAAGAATTGAACAGGAACTTAACAGCAATCCTGTTCTCGAAATGGAGGAGCCTTCCAATTCTGAAGAGGCTGAGCCTTCCACCGAAGAGCTACAAGAAGATGACAACATAAACGAAAAAGACCTCGTTCTTGACACGGACGATGATAAAGTCGAAGACTTTGAACGCCTGGATGGTCTTGAGGACGAACTAAAAGAGTATGTGGAGCAGGCTGAGGTCTTTCGACCACGACCTCGAAGTGACGAGCGCGACAGAAAGCTCGAGGCGATAAAGAATACTGCAGCCCTGCCCCAGTCACTACACGAGCACTTGACAGAGCAATGGCGCTTGGTGGACGCAGATGAGCCTGTGAAAAAAGCCGGCAGTATGATTATCGACTATATCGACGACAGGGGCTACCTTACCGTAAGATTAGAGCAATTGCACAACAAGGATAAAGGCGATTTCAGCATTGATGATTTGAACAAAGCATTGAATCTCGTGCAAAACCTGGAACCTGCAGGTGTCGGAGCAAGAGATTTAAAAGAATGCCTGCTCATCCAGATAGCACAGAGCAGCGAGGATATGAGTTTCGAGGCATGTCTTGTTGCTGAGCACATGGATGAACTGTTGGAGAATCGCCTGCCAGATATCGCAAAGAAGATGAATTGCAGCACCGAAAGGATTAATCAAGCTATAAAAAGACTAAGCAAACTGGACACCTCTCCCGGACTACAAATCAGCCGCGACCAAAACCACCCCATAACTCCCGACGTAATAGTCGAACCATCCGACAATTCCGGCGAATACTCCGTCATGCTAACTGACTACAATTTGCCGGGTTTGAAACTGAACACCTACTATACAAAAATGGCAAAAGACAGCAGAGTCAGCGAAAAAACACGCAAGTTCCTGCAGAATAACATACGCTCGGCTCAATGGATAGTAGACGCCATAGAGCAAAGAAAAAATACCCTGCTGAGGGTGACAAAATCAATCGTCAAATATCAGAATGATTTTTTCGACAAAGGCCCTTTGTACCTGAGGCCGCTTCCAATGTCAAAAGTCGCAGATCACGTTGGCGTGCATCTGGCTACCGTCTCCAGAGCCGTCGCCGCCAAATATGTACAGTGCTCCTGGGGCATCTTGCCACTTAGAAAATTTTTCAGCGGCGGCATGGAAGACGTAAACGGCCAAGCTCATAGCTGGGAGGCTATAAGGATCAAACTCCAGCAGATTATTAATGCTGAGGATAAGACGAAGCCGCTCAGCGACGACCAGATACGTGTAAAGTTAACTGAAGCCGGCATCACCAACATTGCCAGGCGGACTGTTGCAAAATATCGTAACCTACTCGGCATTCCCACAGCAAGATTCAGAAAGAAGTATTAGCATTTCTGGCCGTGCACTCTCACCATGGCCATTGCCGCCCAAGCACACAAATTCATTTTCTGAATCGGTGGCGGTCTATATTCATAGCACGTAGCACACCCAAGATTATTTAAGCATAGCGCATCAACACTTTTATGCATTAACGCATCTACTTCCAATAATTCTGGCCGCAATACCAGTGGCACAGGCGAGATTAACATTCTTGGTTCGACAACAAGAACCACAGGAGCTAAAGGCTATCTTGCAGGGCTGATAAGAAAAAAACATTGACTGTATCGAACATTGTGTTACTAAGTGAGTATATAATCATATAATATCTACGGTCGAGGTGTACTATGATAGGTAAGAAAAAGCAGTTGCTGTTCCAAAAACAGGCAGAAATAGCAAAAGCGATATCCCACCCTCTGCGCATTGCAATCGTTGATTTCCTGCAAAACGGCGAACAATGCGTCTGTGATATTGCTGAATACGTCGGCTCAGAAAGGTCAAATGTTTCTCGGCATTTGGCCGTGATGGTTAACGCTGGAATATTGGATTATCATAAGGAAGGCCTGAAAGTAATCTACAAACTCAAGACTCCGTGTATTCTTGATTTCTTCTCGTGTGTGACGAGTGTCTTGAGGAAACAAGCGAAAGAAAACGAAAAATTGCTGAAAGCTATATAGAGAGCGTGGTCGATGTTGGGGGGCTTGATCACGCTTTTATTTTTTAGGTACTATGTGAATATATGGTAACATAAGCACAATAGACAAAGGCGATGAATGAAACGAGAGCTGAAGATTTTTACGGCACTGGTTTCTATTTTTGTTGTGGCTTACGCTCTGCCGTTAAATAATCCTAAAATTCAGCAGGCGATTCAGGAGGCGTTTCGGTTGCTTCAGTGGTATGCGCGCAACCACACGCTGACCTGTGTTGTTCCAGCCCTGTTCATAGCCGGAGCTATTATCACCTTTCTTTCCCAGAATTCTGTAATGCGCTATCTGGGCCCAAATGCAAATATGCCCCTTGCGTACGCGGTCGCATCGATCTCCGGCTGCGTATTAGCGGTCTGCTCGTGCAGCGTGTTGCCGATGTTCGCAGGAATCTACAATCTGGGTGCAGGCCTCGGGCCGGCTACAGCCTTTTTGTATTCTGGTCCCGCTATAAACGTGCTCGCTATCTTTTTGAGTGCTCGCGTCTTGGGCTTTTCTATCGGGGCGGGCAGGTTTGTAGGAGCGGTCGTTTTCTCCGTAGTGATAGGTTTATTGATGGCGGCGGTGTTTCGCAAAGGTGAACAGGTCAAGGCTAAAGCTGCAATGCAAATGCCCGAGCCGGAAAAGCCCCGACGCTCTATCAGCAAAACGGCGATTTTCCTGGCCCTGATGATTCTATTTTTAGTATTTAGCGACTGGTATAACCCAGGCAACGTCACTGTAAAAGCTGCTAACGGTGGAGAGTTCAAGGCTGTAGTTATTCACGAAACTAAGGATGCGATTCGATTTCAGCTCGAGCAGGACCTGGGCGAGAACAAACCTGGGGACAAAATTACCCTACCCAAGACAGAGATAGCCGAAATGCAAGAGCAAAAAACGTGGGTAATCACAATCCATCATATTCGCTGGTACCTGGCCGGTTTGTGTGGCCTGGCAGTTCTCATAATGGCCTGGCGCTGGTTCGAGCGCAACGAACTTCGTGAATGGATGCACAACACGTGGGATTTTGCGAAACTTCTCGTGCCGCTATTGTTTGGCGGGGTTTTTATTGTTGGATTTGTCAGTATGCTGTTGCCGGAAAAGCAGGTTGCCCAGTGGGTAGGTGACAATTCGCTTCGCAGCAACCTCGTCGCCAGCGTCATCGGAGCTTTTTGGTATTTTGCCACGCTAACGGAGATTCCTATAACACAGGCATTGATGAGGCTCGGCATGCACAAGGGACCTGTATTGGCTCTGCTCTTGGCGGGCCCCGCGTTGTCACTACCAAACATACTTGTAATCCGACAGGTGATGGGAAACGCCAAAACAACCGTATTTATTGTGCTTGTGGTCGTAATGTCAACAATCGTTGGGATGTTCTTTGGAGCATTTTTCTAAAGGATAAACAATGAAGAAGCTACAGATTCTTGGAACAGGTTGTCCCAAATGCAAGAAGCTGACTGAAAACGCCGAAGCTGCTGCGCAGGAATTGGGCATTGATTATGAAATCGAGAAAGTAACAGACATTAATGAGATTATGAAATTCGGCGTGATGGTGACACCAGCTCTGGCAATTGATGGCGATGTGAAAGTGCTCGGCAAGGTCGTCTCGCCGGATGAAATAAAAAAAATGCTTATGTAAGGAAAACATTATGTGCGGACAAAGTAATTGTTGTAGTGGAGGGCCAAGGTTGATATTCGCATGTTCGGGGGCTGCTGACGTAGGGGAAATTACCGACCGTGCGGCGCGCAAAATGACTCAGAATGGCTCGGGTAGTATGTTTTGCTTGGCAGGCATCGGCGGACGTGTCGAGGGGATAATGAACAAAACGCAGGCCGCCTCAGAAATACTCGCCATCGACGGTTGTGACCTTGATTGTGTGAAAAACTGCCTCGAAAATGCAGGCTTCAACGAATTCCAGCATGTGCGAGTGACCAACTTGGGTATGGAAAAGGGCAAAACACCGGCCACTGATGAAAACGTAGAAAAAGTTGTCACGAGCTATACTGAAATGCTCTCTTAAAACAGCGCCTATCTTTGCAAGGTGACAGTGACGAAATAATTGATCGGATAAATATATCCGTGTCCAAAAAGGGAGGTGTTAGTTCCATGAGCCAAGTCTGGAAAATATTGGTGGTTGTCATCCTGTTGACTGCAGTTATTGTAGTGATCACTCTCAAGCAAAAAAATAAGTCAGAGTTAAGCATCGCTGTGGCTGAGAACAAGCCCACTGTTGTTTCTACTAAGTTGGACGAATCAACAATGACTAAAAATCTAAACCAGTCAAAGGCATTGCCGCGATTGGTCGACCTGGGTGCAGGCACCTGCATACCCTGCAAAATGATGGCACCTATTCTCGAAGAATTGAAGACCGAGTATGTCGGTCAGCTAAATGTAGAATTTCTTGATGTGAGACAAGATCCTAATGTAATCAGCGAGTACCATATCAGAGTAATACCAACGCAGATATTTTACGATGCCTTGGGTCAAGAGCGTTTTCGCCATGAAGGATTCATGTCCAAAGAGGATATTTTGGCTATGTGGGAGCAACTCGGAGTAGAGTTCTCACTAAAAGAATAATGCAGCAACTTTTTACAACACTAACACACGCTGTTGAGGGGACACCAGTAATAGCTCTGGCTGCCGCCTTTGTATGGGGGGTCCTGAGTATTTTACTCAGTCCGTGTCACTTAGCAAGCATCCCTCTGATCGTGGGATTTATCGATAAACAAGGAAGGATGTCAACCAAGAGGGCATTTGTCATTTCCACGCTTTTTGCAGTCGGAATATTGATTACGATTGCCGCTATCGGTCTTATTACTGCTGCTGCTGGTAGAATGTTAGGCGATGTCGGCCGGTATGGAAATTACTTTGTGGCAATAATTTTCTTTGTTGTTGGCCTTGTGCTGTTAGATGTCATACCGTTGTCTTTTAGTGGGCCTGGACAGGTTGGCCTGAAACGGAAAGGGGTATTGGCTGCGTTTATTCTGGGGCTGGTTTTCGGAATCGCTCTTGGGCCCTGTACGTTTGCATATATGGCCCCTATGCTCGCGGTGACCTTTAAGGTAGCATCAACCGCATTGCTTTTTGGAATTTTACTTCTACTGGCTTACGGCGTGGGACATTGTTCGGTGATCGTCTTTGCCGGGACCTGCACCGAGCTTGTGCAGCGTTATATGAACTGGAACGAAAAATCAAGAGGAGCAGTGATTCTAAAGAGAGTTTGTGGAACTCTTGTGCTCTTTGGTGGCGTTTACATTATTTATATTGCATAATTGATTTGCTAAAGCTGGAGGCGTTGTCTGACTGTCTGGTACTATCAAGCCCAAATCGCAGCCTCGCTTGGTCAACGAGACCTTCTAAAGGCTATAAATCGTTAAAAGAGCCAATTTCCCCTTTGGGCACGAGATTCCAGTATATCTGCCATTCGTTGTTGACTTTCTGCATGAACGCGGTTAATTTAGCCAAAAACGCGAAACAATGATTATTGTGTGATAGACCACAAGTCCAGATGAGTGTCGGACTTAGTATTCGAGAATAATTCCTATAGCTTTGAGGGTGAAGTGGATGGATCCTGATATTTTCAAGGCGTACGACATACGAGGCACATACCCGGACCAATTCAATGAGGAGGATGCTTGGAAAATCGGCTGTGCCGCGGCAAGATTCTTACCGTCTCTCGTTCGTGGCTATGAACGCGGACAGCCCCATAGTCAATCCATTTGCGTTGGTCGTGACATGAGAATACACAGCGAGGCGCTGGCAAATGCACTAACAGAGGGAATACGCTCTGTCGGCGTGAACGTCATTGATATTGGAATGATCGACACACCTCAGATATACTTTGCGATCAATCACCTTGGCACCGCTGGCGGTATTCAGGTAACAGCTTCACACAATCCAGCGAAATACAATGGTTTTAAGATATCCGGCAAAAATGCCATACCGATTGGTGAAGACACGGGCTTGAAAGACATAGGCCATCTCGCAACAGCTCTGCTTCACACCAAAGGTAAACCTACCGGCTCAGTCAAAAAAATGGATATGACAGCTCCGTACAAAGAGCATGTGCTTAAATACCTGAATCCCAACATAAAAAAACTCAAGATTGCTGTGGATGCCTCTAACGGAATGGCGGGGAAAATGATACCGGCGATTTTTGGCGGTCTTCCCGTTGAAATTGTGAAGCTCAACTTTGAGCACAAAGGAAAATTCAAACACGATCCCGATCCTTTAGTCAAAAAAAATCTTTCTCAGGTGAAAAATGCAACGAAGAGAAACAAATGTGCCTTCGGAATTTGCTTTGATGGTGACGCGGATCGCTTCATGATGGTGGATGAAAAGGGTAACATTATCAGTTGTGATTTGATCACAGCTTTATTAGTACCCTATTTTCTTAAGAAAAAGCCAAATTCAACGATTGTTTACGATATCCGCAGCAGTAGGGTCCTTATGGAAGAGATTATCAAGAACGGCGGCACGCCTCGGAGAGAACGCGTTGGGCACGCCTTTATGAAAAAAGCCATGCGTGATTCACATGCGATATTCGGTGGCGAACTTTCCGGGCATTTCTATTACATTGACAATTTTTACACAGATTCGGCCCTCATTACATTGACACACATAATTAACATAGTCAGCCGATCTAAGGAGGCGATGAGCGACCTGATAAAACCGTTACGCCGATATTACAATAGCGGTGAGATAAACTTCAGGGTAGATGACAAACAAGCCAAAATGGAAGAACTAGCTAAGAGATACAACGATGGCCAAATCGACTATCTCGATGGTGTTACCGTTGGGTACAAAGACTGGTGGTTTAACTGTCGGTCAAGTAACACCGAGCCACTGCTGCGCCTGAACGTCGAAGCCAAAACAAAGGACCTGCTTAACCAAAAGCTCTCCGAAATCCAAGAGCATCTTGGAAGACCTGTATGACCGTCACACTCTTTTACTATAAGGCCATAGGATTCGCGCCAAAAAATTTCTTGAGGGATATTGAAGATGGAAGTTTATACAAAAACGTTCCAAACACCAACAGGCCAGGTTGAAGGTGTACAGGTCAAATGGCCTGGATTCAGCATTTTACTGGTAGCAGGCTCTAAAGGTTTTCTGGCATGTCCGGCCATTGACGTGGATGCCTGCCAAAGATACGACGTTGCTGTGGCGATAGTAGAAAGCACACCGGACAAACCGATCGGCACGCTTGATCGTTTTCCAAACCGCAAAGTCATAAAAGTAAACGAAAAAGCCAAAGACCTCGGCATCGAAGAAAGTATGGACGTGAGCGATGCCTTCACCCTTATAGCCTAATTTGTAAAAACCTACCAAGATAGAAGAGAGGAAGTTTAGAAAATGGAAGAGTATGGTCTTATTTTTATAGTAGCTACGAGCATTTTATGCGCTCCTGCTTTAGCTGAGGTAGAATCACCTTTGTCCTTAGACGAACCTTTTTTAATTGATCGCCCTCATCCAACCTTGGTCGATATTGATGAACTGTGTGTAGATGCAATAGGCTGTATCACAGAACCTAACGAATACATTCCTATTTGGAGAGAAATCGAGTCTAAAGTAAACCACAAGATCAACGGGGCAGGCATTAAAGTCACCAACACGGACGAGCAAGGATACGCTGCGAGGTCCCTATTTATTCCCCAACTCAGAGTTGATATAGAGACTTTCAGGTTTGATGATTCGACGCAATGCGTACTCCGTGTTCAAACATCCTTATCCAGAGCCGTTCATCTGGGAAAACAAAACGGGGATTCTTTTCTTTTCAAGGCTGATGTCTGGAAAACCGAGCCTGTAATGCAGCCAGCATCTGTGCAGGATATGCCTACTGTAGTTTCCAATGTGGTTCTGAAGCAAATCGAAGCCTTTATCATAGCTTGGCACGATGCTAACCTGCCGAATAAAGCGATCTCTAATATGAGTGATATTGTTACTTCAGAAATCCCTTTGGAAATGAAGAGCGGTTCAGATGTTAAACCATCCGTGGCTGAATACAAATATGTTACATCGAAGAACAGCGAAGTTTTTCACAAACCAGACTGCCGCTTCGCAAGAATAATATCACCGGACAATCTCGTTGGTTACTCAAACAGGGATGAGGCAATCTCCGCTGGCAAGCGACCCTGCAAGACCTGTAAGCCATAAATTATTATTTTCCCCTATCGGTCGAACTTTGAATCGAAAGCCGGGCAGAAATAGCTAACGTTCTCACAAAATAAAGAATAATGAAAAGCCAACAGCAGTGATTGTTTAGTTACATATTTCTATGGTGATTCTGACAATTGTAGTGATAGCCCTTGGCCTTGCGATGGATGCCTTTGCAGTTTCTATTGTCAGCGGCGCTGCCTATGAGCAGCTAAAAATAAGACATGCTCTACGAATGGCAGTTTTTTTCGGCGGCTTTCAAGCCTTGATGCCGCTTATCGGCTCGCTGGCTGGTATGACGGTAAGAGCGCACATAGCCGGCTACGACCATTGGATCGCCTTTGTTCTGCTAAGCGGTGTCGGTATGAAAATGATTTACGAGTCATTTAAGATCAAGCCGACCAAAAAGAATTTCAACCCATCCAATATACTCATCCTGTTGATACTGTCTGTCGCCACCAGCATTGACGCCCTAATTATTGGAATCACGATATCACTTCTGAGTGTTCCGATTGTAATCACTGCGGCTGTAATCGGCCTCGTGACTTTTACCCTTTCATACATTGGCGCTTACATCGGCAAGAAATTCGGACACTTTTTTGAAAATAAGATTGAAGCGATTGGTGGTCTTATCCTCATAGGTCTCGGCGCAAAGATTCTTCTGGAACATACTGTTTTCTAAGCAGCGCTTGAGCTCTGATGAGAAAACGATATAATGCGCCGGAATCTGTGAAGCAAAGAGCAGGAGAAATCGAACCTGTCTTACCATAGCCGGTGATTCTTATGGATTCTAAAGTATACTTCATCAAAGCCTCCGCCGATGATGGCGATAAAGCTATCTCCCAAAAAGCCCGGAAGCTATTCAGAGCAGGTCATTTCGCGGATTGCTTCCGAGAAAATGACCTAACAGCTATCAAGGTACATGTTGGTGAAGCTGGCAATAATACACATATCCCGCCGTTGTATATAAAGGGATTAGTGGATGAGCTGCTCAGGGTAAAAACAAAACCTTTTCTGACCGATACCAGCACTCTGTATACTGGCCAAAGACGCAACGCCATTGACCACTATATTGTTGCAGCGGAGCACGGATTTGGCCTGAACGGCCTCGGGATACCATTCATCGTAGCCGATGGACTTATTGGCACATCTGAAGTATCGGTCAGAATCAATGGCGAGCTAAATAAAGATGTCTTTATCGCGTACGATATCACGAGATGCCAATCGATACTTTCGGTGGCTCATGTCACCGGTCACATGGCAACTTGCCTCGGTGCTACAATAAAAACTCTGGGCATGGGTTGCGCCAGCAAAAAGGGAAAGATGAAGCAGCACGCAGCCCTTAAACTCACCATCGGCGATAACTGTACCCGCTGTGGCCAGTGCATGAAGCACTGTCCGGCTGATGCTATCACTCTCGATGAGGTCAAAGCACATATCGACCAGAGCAAGTGCATCGGTTGTGCAGAATGTCTGGCTGTATGCAGATTCAATGCTGTAAAATGCGACTGGGGTGAGGAATGCGAGATTTTGCAAAAAAGCATGGCCGAACACGCACTTGGAGTCCTCAAGGGCAAGGAAAACAGAGCTGCGTTCTTCAATTTCGTATTATCGGTGACCAAAGATTGCGATTGCTTCGACACGCCAAACATGCCTAAAATAGTAGATGATATTGGCGTTTTAGCCTCCACCGATCCTGTTGCTATAGATCAGGCGGCACTCGATTTGGTGGAGGACAGAACTGGCAAAAAATTGCATGAGTTGGTAGAAAATAATAAATTGGACCCGAGCTACCAGATCGAGCACGCAGAGCGCATCGGCCTGGGTAGCAGGAACTACCAGCTTGTAGATATTGAGTAAAGGTCCATTTTGAATTTGAGAATAGCGAATGTCACTTGGGCAGATAATAAGAAAAAGACGTGAGCAGTTGAATCTGACACTCGAAGAGGTCGGCAGTCGCATTGGATTCTCCAAGCCTTACCTGTCTACTATTGAAACCGGCAAGGTGAAGAACCCTCCAAGCGATGAACTGCTGTCAAAGCTTGAAAAGATCCTGCAGTTCGAATCAGGTTTACTCATGCACATCGCCCACATGGAACGTCTTCCGTCGGATATACGCCATGAATATGAATCAGTCGAGGCTGAGAACCAAAGATGGCGCAAGTTCATCAAGAACATAATTGATGGAAAAGCCGATGCAAATCAGCTTGACCAGCTTCTTACTGAAAGTGACTTGGTTACTGAACAGGACACAGGCCCGCTGGCTGCAGGTCGACTTGTGCCTGTGATAAATAAGGTGGTAGCTGGTTATCCAGCAGACTTCAATGATTTGGATTACCCTGTGGGTATAGCAGATGATTATGTCCGTTGTCCGGACGTACACGATCCGAATGCCTTTGCTGTGCGAGTCGTAGGTGACTCGATGGAGCCAAAGTTCCGCGAGGGTGATATAGTGATTTTTTCACCGGTGGCCGAGGTATGCAACGGTGACGATTGCTTTATTCGCTTTTCAATGCCGCACGAAACAACGTTCAAGCGCGTGTTCTTCGAGCCGGACAACAAAGTACGACTACAACCGCGAAATGATAATTACCCTCCTACGATTGTCGATGGCAAACGCATTAACGGCCTGTACCGAGCTATTATAAAGTACGAAAGACTGTAGTTTAGCAGTAGCCGAAACGGCTACTTTTAATAAAAATAAGTGTCATCGTGCCAACGATGGTTAAACGATTTTTTGGCCAGCGATGGCTAAGACTAAGGCGAAAACTTTTGCGGCACCGGCCTGCTTTAGTGTTTTTGCGCACTCGTTTAACGTTGCCCCGGTCGTCTTTATATCATCCACAAGGCATATCTTTCGACCAGTAAAATTGTGACCCTGTCGGACGGCAAAAGCACCTGCAACATTTGCTGCACGTTTAGCTTCACGAGTCTTGAATCTGTCGAACGACGTCTGATATTTCGTCCACCGAACTCGCACAAGGTCGGTATTTATTCTGGCTCTCGAATGCTCCAGTCTCTTTGATAGAATTAGCGATTGATTATAACCCCGCTTCAACCTCCTCAACCAGTGAAGAGGTACAGGAACAAACAGCTCTACGTCATCATAGAATCCACTTCCCTGAAGTGCGGAATTGGCTAAAAAACCCAGCTTATGGTCAAGTTCGGTATGTCCACACTTAAAGGCCAACACCATTTTCTTCAGAGCATCCTCATACACACCCGCCCGTGCGATTCGATCAAAATAAAATTCCCGTCCCTGACAATCAGGACAAGCACCATCAAGCAGACCATATACGCTTGTATCTTTACCACAACGTGGGCAATAGTCGCCACCTGTGCAGGTTCTTAGTTTGCCCCAACAATCTGAGCACAGGTCTTTGTCGGTCTCACAAATACTTTCCCGGCAATTAACACAGACGGCAGGCCAAAAGAGATGATTCATACTTTGCCAGGTAAAAGTAGCAGCCTGTTTTAGTCTCGTTGTATTCACGCCTTTCATTATATAAGACACTACGCGGAGCGGTCAAACTGCACGCAGCTAACTGAATAAGCACCGCCAAACGATCCTACTGTAAATCGAACAGCGTATTATCCGGAGGCTCAAGCCAACCTAATTTCATATCTGTTGAATCGACCTCATAGACATTTTTGCTATTAAATTTCGCCATCTGACGAGAATCAATATGCCCATCAGCCCAGCCGATATTTGCACGACTCTTATGGCGGAAATGAATGGACGGCGACATATAAAAGCTCGTTATAACTTGCCCATTGTAGACAGTAAAAGGCGGCTCAGCAAAAGAGTATTCGATTAAAGATCGCCCGTCATTAGACATTGCTGTATCAGCAAACATCAGCGTTTCACCTGGTATAGCAATCTCTGTCACATGAGTTGTCTGGGTATAGACATAGCTGAGTTCTTCAAGGCTGTTAATACGAGTTTGCCACAGCCGGCTGCCGATATAAGTCATATTATAACCGTAGCCTCCGCAGCCCTGCTCAAAGTTATCGTTCCACTGTTGACCTTGTACAAAATCAAGACTCTGGGGACATTCTTTGACTTTTCCATCAGTTAGATAAGCAGCCAAAGGTCCCTTCAATGGATCAAACGCTTCGTCGGGATTGCTACGGACGCCGTGCCAGCGGTATTTGCCTCCCCTTTCTGAAGTAATATCCGGGGCCGCCGGCACATAATGGCCATCGTTTTCGATGGCATATCCGGCGTTAGCCAGAAAAAGTTGGCGAAGATTAGATTCGCAAACCACACGACAGGCTTGTGACCTGGTTAGAGCCAAAGCTGGTAGCAGTATAGCCATCAATAACGCAAGAAGCGAAATTACTATCAGCAGCTCAATCAAACTAAAAGCTCTTTTCTTTTCAGTAAACATAAGTTTCAAACGTAGGGTGGGCTTTAGCCCACCAATAAAGCCATGGTGGGGCATCCATTCTCCTCCCCAAGGAATGCGAAGGATGAAAGCCCCACCCTATCATCTCTTAACTTTTATTTGTTCTGCCATTGTTCAATTTGGCCCCATTGACAAGCAAAGATGGCAAAATCTAAAGCATCAATGATATAATCTTTCGGCTGAGCCAGATCGCATCTGGCTATCCAGTTAGCCTGGCCAAAATGACTTTGCCAGGCTGATGCGAACAAAGTGAAATCAAGTATGTCAACTGTGCCGTCCAGATTTATATCTGCGGAATAGTTTTGTTCCTCCAGAACGCCGATCGCCTCCAAATCAAATCCGCCGGAACCAAAGGTGAGCCACGCATCATAAATTGGATGATCATTTACGTAATAGTCCCAAATAGGCCAGGTCTCAGGATTAATATGAGCGCCTGCATCATCATAGAAATCGCCGCTACCAGGAATATCAACTATTCGCACATAGTTTATATTGTTGATATCCACAAGGCCTGAGATAACATCAGGATCATCGGCAATTTCACTCAAATCAAATGGAGTGCCTGTGCACAGACTATTAGCATTAGGATGCTTACCGGCGAGATTATAGACCTTGCTGACCTCAATAGTGCCATACGGCCCCACGGTTTCGCTGGTTAGTGACACAGCGGGAAATCTGACGTAATCTTCGCCATTGGAAGACACCTCCACAAATCCCAGCTCAGCAAACATTTGGCCAGTGACGGAGCCGGTGGCGGTGTCCCATTCGGAAACTAAACCGTTTTCAAAAACAACAAAATCGTAACCATTGCCATCTCGAATCGGTTCGCTAAATGATAAAGTTATCTGGCCCGGTGGCATAGATGCGTCGATCTGCTGACGGTCTAAATCACCCAGGCTGACGATGTCGAGATTATTCCCTGTAGCAGGTCCCAAGGCCTTGTTTGGATCGCTCCATTGAGGATCAACACCAGGCGCCGGGCTATAACTTACCACGCTTGTAGCCCAGCCTCGAAATATCGGGTTGACGACCGCATCGTCATCAGTCGGAGCAGCGTGGCGCCAGTCATCTCCAATGTATCCGTTCACTCCTATCTCCGTGTAAGGTCTATCACATACAGACGGCAAACTACCCACGATGGTATCGATCGCAAAATACGCCGGCGTGTTCATACCCCAGGTGCTGACATCACTGGAGCTTAAGGAGAATTCAAGGCTCTCTACCGTGCCTAACGAAGTTAAATCAACGAATTTCCAGGTATCGACGATGTAGTCCTGGCTGTTGTCCGCAAAGCGGAAGTCGGCCAGATAAAATTCGACCGCTCCAGTGACATCGCTATTACTGTCCTTGCCTGTAACAGTTAATAGGAACCAGTCCGGATCATCGCCAGTGTCGCCGCCAAATCTCTTGGCGAAGGCATCGCCGTTTAGCATTGAATAGTAAGCGTAGTTGCTATTTGTGACATAGATACCCCCCACAATACCGGCTGCATCCAGCGTAACAGTAGGCGGTGCAGTCCAGCCGACACAGGCAACAGCATAATTCTGAGAACCGCCTTGGCCACCTCCTGCAATTGCATTATATTGACTATCAATCCCACTTGACGTATTATCAGTCATATTCGAATAAGAAAAGCCGTCCCAGGAAATCACGCCACCTCCCCAATCAGTGAAGCTGTTACTAAAGAAAGCTGAGCCGCTGATAAAGCCGCCCACCCCATCAGAGCCGTTCCAAAAAGATTCGTCTGGCAAAGTTAAGTCATCGAAAGTAGCTATATAATCAGCCTTCACCAAATTTGCCATTGCCATAGCAACAGTTAGAAATAAAAAATATCTAAGCAACACCTGTTTTACCGAGGCCATTTACTTACCTCCTTCATGCTATCCGGCCCTTCACGCGAGGGCCGAGAAGACAATAAAAAAACCGCCGTTCCCACAAAAGGAACGGCGGTTTAATCCTCCGAGCCTAAAACACAATGGTGTAGTCGCCACTGGCTATACCATGTGTCCTGCGTTCCTGACGCGGGAACACTATCTATGTACAACCAACCACAGGCAGGTTTTCTGACTTGCGTCTTACCGTAAGGCTCCTTCCCATCTGCCTGGCCAACATCAACACTAATCTACAAAATATTGACCTTGCTACAGAAAGTGGCTTGAACCCAAGACATTCTAATCGTGTCTCGAAGCCCAAAATGCCTTTCGGATTTCCGACTTGATATCGGAACAGACGCTCACAGCGGCGCGACCGTCGCGGATTTTCACCGCATTCCCGTTTGGCTATCCCAAGCGTAAAAGCTTAAGGACCTGTACCTGGACTATTGATTTTTAAGAGAGCTGTTAACGGATGCTATTAGAATACTCAAACGTGGTCAAGTAGAATTGAAAATTTTTTTTAGCGCGCTAAATACATAATGATGCCGCTCAGGACTAAGATAACCGACACGCATACCCCCACAGTCGCCACGAATAGCCACGCGAACCGCCTATTCTGCTTGGTTATCATATATTTCAGGTGCCTGTCGCTCGCAGCGAAAGTCTTGCTCATCTGAATAATACTCTCGGTTTGGCTATCTGCGCTACCATTGAGATTTTCCAAAGCCTCGTTGAACCTGTTGAAGTTCTCGGCAACCTGGACATCAATATCCGCAGCCGCTGCAAGCTGATGATTAATGTTAACCAAAGCATCGGCTTGTTTGGCTGTTTCGGCTGGAATTTGCGCTACGGTGTCCATAAGCCGCTGATCCCTCACTGCCATTGCCTTTATCTGTCCCTGTAGTTGCTCAATTGCCTGCCTTTGGCTCTTTACAACAGAAGGAAAGCCTGCGAGCAATTCGGGCAGTTTCTTAACATCGCGCATTAACTCTTCGTGCTGCACAACCTGACGATCCAAGTGTCTATTAATTCCGTGTAGCTGTTCAATAAGCCTATTAACTCCATCCGGCATTTCTCCCAGCGGCTCACGTGAGTCTATCGGCTGAAATGCCTTTACAACTACTTCGTTGTTGTCTGTTACATCCAGATCAGGCATAGCAGATTCCTGCTCGGCTACTTCATCGCCTGTTTCAGTGAGCAATCCTTCATCATCTACATCAGGCGGATAACCTGCAAACTTCGACAGTTTTTGGCCCCTAAGCCAACTACTCGTCCCCACCAAAATATCTTTCAAAATCATACTTAAGAATTCCCCATAATAGAAAACACTACTTATTTCACTGATAACCACCCACTTCAGGACGCTATATTGATAGAATCGGAATTGCAGCTATCTTTGCTTGAGTGAAATACCGTTAAAAGTTTTCCTGCTGCAAACTGAACCCATTTTTGTTACTATTACGAAGGCCAATCCAAGTTCGTACTATCAGGACAGAAAAATGAAATTAGTCACTTACCGGAAAAAAACCTCGGTTTCCTGTGGAATACTGCTCGATAATGGAATTTTAGACGTACCATCAGTCTGGCAAGGTTCCAATCCGCCTCGTAGTGTGAAGGAGATCCTACAGAGGGGTACCTCCTGCCTCGAAAAGATTGCCGACCTTGCAGATTCGACCGACGTCCTGGAGCCCACTGATTCAGTCAAACTCCTTGTCCCTATTCCACGACCGGGCAAAGTTATCGCGCTGGCCGGAAATTATGCTGAGCACATCAAGGAGGCTGGCCTCAAGCTCGGCCTTTCGGATTCACCACGCCAAACTACCGTGCCAAGACCGTTTCTCATGCCACCAACGGTAGTCATTGGACCCGATGAAGAGATACCTTGGCCAGCCTACAGCCAGGAAATTGACTATGAAATTGAACTCGCTGTTGTAATCGGAAAAAACGCTAAGTCCATAAAGCCCGATAATGCCCCAGACTATATAGCAGGTTATACAATCGCCAATGACATTTCAGCTCGTAGTGTGACCTTCGCAAAGAACAGAGCTGAACGTCCCTGGGATGAGTTCTATGATTGGCTAAATGGCAAATGGGCAGATGGCTTTTTGCCAACAGGACCGTATCTGCTTACTGCAGACGAAATAACAAACGTGCAGAACCTCAAAATGACCCTCACCGTCAATGGCCAGGTTCGTCAAAAGGCCAATACCTCACAGATGATTTACCCTGTCGCAGACATCGTCTCATTCCTGAGCCACATAATGACTCTGGAGCCCGGCGACATCATAGCTACCGGCACACCCGCCGGTGTAGCCGCAGCTACTGGCAGATTCTTGCAACCCGGCGACCGAATTGATTGCACTATTGAAGAACTCGGCACACTGACCAGCACTCTTGGTTCTAAGCCTGACAAATTCTACGAACCTCTGGCCCTACCGTGACAAAATCCAAGATGCTCAGTTTTACGCTTTTGATCTTGTGCCTTCACTTTTCAGGGTGTGCTGGGTACCAAAGGTAAAGGCTGGGCAAATAACAGAATTGGTAACCATTCACAGTTTTTTTTAACGAATTAGCAACGGATATTTTTGCTTACTCCAATGAGCAATAACAGATTCATAGATAAAATCAAAGACATTTCGCTCTTGCTTTTT
>Ga0315555_1001428_pt1 | contig 17193 bp, 11 predicted proteins | sample SalMarSW160380MG_FD_202113 | JGI IMG/M metagenome (GOLD analysis project Ga0315555, IMG submission 202113) | Salt marsh sediment microbial communities from the Plum Island Ecosystem LTER, Massachusetts, United States - Salt Marsh Sediment SW1603-80 ... | reverse complement strand
GATGAGACGGGTGAGATAGGGGGTGATGAATTCATCGAACATGGAAGGCGAAAGGAACGGATTGTCGTTGAAACAGTAGTCCGCGCAGAGGCACCAGCCGTCCAGCAGTCCCTGCGTTCGAAAACGATCGCCGCGCGCCAGCGCGTTGTCCACCATCCGCGCGGCATTGTCCTTCATGCCCTGCGGGTCGTCGGCAAGCTTCTCCACGAACTCCACCATCCTGTCGCCGCCCGGAATCCCATACGTGGCGTCGCCGTGCATGCACAGGAAGTATTCCATGCCGGACATATCCCGCATCAGCTCCAGCGCCCTCATGGAATCCGCCTCTTCCCATCCCCGGGGGATGTTGAGCATGACGGCGGAGCGCTCGTGAGTCCGGGCGATCTGAAGCTCCAGGTCGGCCACGTCGCGGCGGTGAAGGTCCCGCTCACGCTCGCTCATCTGGTTCCACTGGCCGTAGCGCCGCTGGGACATGTGCACCCGCCCGAACGCCTCCATGGTGAGAAAGAACTCCAGCTCGAAGTGCGGCACCCTTCCCGGGGGCTGCTTCCCCTCCAGGGCCGTGATGAATTTCTCGCGGGGCGTCATAGTCCCGGAATAATAGCACTCCCCGCGCGAGGTCTCAACCACCCCTTGACACCGTACGTTCGCGGGGTACAATAACTTAGACGAACTTGAGGGCCGCAGCATCGGAGGGGGAGGATGGACACTAGCCTCGCGTCCTTTCCCACAAAACACCATGCAACAGACTCCTCCGCCCGTCTACATAGAAGGGATGCTCCCTTCGGGGAGCCTGTCAGGGAATGCCGCCTGACCCGCCGCACCCTTGACCGATCCCGATTCTGGGGATATTTGGGTTTAATATCTTGCCCCGTTTGAGTTTGCGCGACACCGCTCCGCAGACGACGGGGCCGAAGGCTGCTTGGGATGATGCGCAACATGTTCTGGGGAGGGAGCCTATAACCCTAATAGACAGACGTCTTGCTTATTGCCAATAACCAAGACGTCTGTCTATCATGCCGTTATGTACAGAGAAAAGAGTAGTAGAAAGCGTACGATCGTCATCTCTGTTGCGGTCTGCTTGCTCCTTGCTGCGTATTTCTCTGTTCTGAGTGGCGAGCGGGTCTCACTCCATGCAAGCGATGGGAGTAGATATTTCCATAGTAAGCAGTATTGCTGCGGTAAGGTCATCTACGACCGCGCATGGTCGATTCCTCTCAATGCGCCGAGACCGCCGGTGGCGCCCATTACAAGTGGTCCTTCGCAATACTGGAGAGGCCTTGGTTTCATCTGGAAATGGACTGTGCCGTACGAATCACTAAATGATATCCGTACATAACCAACGCATCAAGCTGACCACTTGGGCACGCGGCGTGCCCAAGTTCCCTCGGCCTCCGGCCTCGGTGGCAGCTTATGCGTGCCGTTCTGCCCGAGGAATATCACGCGGATGAATGAGGCAATATCATTGGCGAAGCCAGTCACAATAGCAGTCATTGCTGATGTGCACTACGGGACTGTCTCGTCCATACCAAGCCGTCGTACCGAAATAGCAGATACCCTCTTAATGCGTGCGGTATCTCATCTGAACCGATTGACTCATCCCGACGTCACGCTGCTTCTTGGAGATGTGCTGGACGATGGCACGTCTTGTGACGCAGAGAAGAACCTGTTGTATATGCGGTCAATTCTGGACAAGCTGGATGCTCCCTACATGGCAATTCCCGGAAATCACGACTGTGACGCAGACTCATTCTATCGAGTATTCAGTCGTCCCAGGCACGTCGAAGACATCTGCGGGGTACGGTTTGTTCCTTTTCTCGACCGGGAAGAACCGGGTTTCAATGCCCGCCGAAGCGCCGAAGACCTGGCGCGTTTGCGGACGGTGCGGAATGGTCATCCAGGGCCAATCGTCGCCCTGCAGCATGTCTGCCTCTTTCCCCCAGGCCAATCGGCGGCGCCATACAATTACACGAATGCCTGCGAGGTTATCGCGGCGATGAAGGAGGCGGATGTCCTGCTCTCGTTGAGTGGCCACTACCATCGCGGAGCGGAGGATACGAGAGACGGGAACACAACATTCGTCAATGCTCCGGGACTGTGCGAAGCACCCTTCCCCTTCATGGTGGTCCGCATCAACGAGGGGCAGATACAGTCGCAGCGGCATGAACTTGGCATGCCCACTCTCGCGCCTCAGAAGAAGGCAGAACAAAGCCATGCACTTGATCGGAAAGGGGAAACCCTTTCCGGCAAGTGATGGCCACGTACTGTTAAATGGTAGTTGAATCGGTGGAGGTGATATGAAGACCGCACACCTGCTCATTGTCCTTCTCCTTCTTCTCTGGCCTGCATTTCCCGTTCAAGGCACGGACCGGATTCCGGCCGAGGTCTCCGACAGCCGGGACTGGCCGGAAGAGGGCGGCTCCTTCTCACGCAGGGCGCCCAACGTCTACCGCCTGAGACCCCTCCTCTCCCCGACCGAGATCGAGAGGCAGTGGAAGACGCTGGAGGACGAGCACGGGAAGGAAAAGGTGAAGGAAGCGAGAAGGCTTGCCGGCATGCTCGATAGGCCCAACAGCAGGGAGACCACCGAGGGCTTCATCCGATGCATCGCCGCCTACGGCCTGGAAGCCACGGAGAAGGAGACCAGAAACGTCGCGAAGATGGTTCGGCACAATCCCCATCGCAACGTCGGGACGGTGATAGTCCGACTCAGGAAGAAGGCGGGGAAATAGCAGAGCCCCTCACTAGCGCATGACCTCGTCCACGAAGGTGAGATAGTTCTCGACCGGCACGTAGTCCGGCACGCTGTTTCCGGAGCCGATCGCGAAACGGCCGCCGGGCGCGCAGTCGTCTATGATCCCCCGCACGTACTTCCTGAGCGAGTCAGGGTCCAGTCGGCTCAGCTTGTCCACGTCCACCCCGCCCAGCACTCCGATGCGTTCCCCGTATTTCTTCTTGAACTCACCCACCGGCATGATCGCGTCCTCGAAGCTGTGCTTCGCGTCGATCCCGACGTCCTCGATCAGGTCTTCCATGATCGCCTCGACGTTCCCGCAGCTGTGCAGGAAGTAGAGCACTCCGGCCTCGTGCGCCATCGCAGCGAACGTCTTGTGCCACGGAAGGATGTACTTCCGGAGATCGTCGGGGGATATCAGCGTGGCGGTCCGGAACCCCATGTCGTCGCCGGGTAACATCGCGATCAGGTTGTCCAGCTGGAGGAGCCGCTCGTAGTACTTCTGCATCAGCTCGCCGATCCGGTTCGCCACGGCGGCCACCAGGCCCGGCTCCTCGAACAGCGCGATACACAGCGTCTCGTAGCCCATCAGCTTCACCATGAACTCGTACGGGCCGCCGGCGTGATTGCATATCAGCCCCATCCCGTCGGGCAGGTGCGACGCGATGTACTCGTACTCGAAGAACGCGCCTTCCGAAGGGTCGGGCCACTGATACTCCTCGAAGTCTTTCCATGTTTGTACCGGGCCCCGCGACGTCTCGGCGAAGCTGCGGTTGTCGTCGTCCACGTGCCGCCTCTCGATGCCCGGAAAGCCCATCGCCCTCTCGATGCGGACGAAGTCGTAGCCCATGTGGTACCACAGCGCGATGAAGTTGTCCCAGTAGGCATCCTGTGAATCCGGGCCGGGGTCCACCCACTTCCGGCCGGCCGCCTCGAGTATGCCCTTCATGACGGGCACGTTGAAGAGGTATTCGATCAGTCGCGGACGGTCCGGCTCGTAGTCCGTCGTGACCGCCTTTATGAAGACATCCACGTTCGGCTTCGGCTTTTCGATCGGTACGTTGAGTACTCCCATAGAACGGGATGATAGCACCCAAACGGACATGTCTCAAGCAATGCTCAGGCGCCACCTGCAGCACCGTCCTTGCATGCCTGACGGACGAAACGTATATTGTCGAACCAGGCCCGAATGAGGCTCACCTGCATCGGCAAAGACGGAAAGGAATGCGCCCATGAGCAGAATCAGGTCCGGACTTATGACTGCCGCAATACTGGCCGGGCTCGTGTCGACCCACGCCGCGCGCGCGGAAGACGCCGCGCCGCCCGCGAAGGGAACGGTCATCCTGAATACGTACGGTTTCTGGCGGTGCCACCTCACGCTCCGGCCGCCGCTGTACGGCGTCGGCGCCGACGCCAAGCCGGACGAGACCCAGATTCCCACCCTCTGGCGCCGGGGAAAGACCCTGCCGCCGACCCAGCCCCGGTCGCCGCTGCCTCCTGCCGACTGGATGAAGCCCGCGTTCGACGATTCCGGCTGGTGGCGCCAGCCCGCGCCCTTCCCCGGCCCGCAGCAGAACAACCATAACGTCTACCCGGACCCCACCGGCAGCAACCAGGCGCGGGGCGTCGCACTGATATGCGTCCGGGGAAAATTCGGCGTCGAGGACCCCGCGGCGGCCAAGGACCTCACGCTCACGGTCACGTTCCGCGGCGGACTGGTGGCGTATCTCAACGGACAGGAATTCCTGCGGACGCATCTGCCCGCCGGGGCGGTGACGCCCGAGACGCTCGCCGACGACTACCCGGCCGAGATCTTCGAGCTGCCGAAGAAGAATCCGGAGAAGACCCCCGAGGGGCGCGCCAGGATGGAGAAGCGCGTGCGCAGGGTCGAGAACATACCCGTTCCCGACAAGCTCCTGAAGAAGGGCGTCAACGTGCTCGCGATCGAGATCCACCGCTCCCCGCTCCTTCCCGGCCCCGCCTGGAATCCCTGCGGGCTGGTGGACGTGGAGCTCCGGAGCGCCGGCGGCGTCGTGCCCAACCTCACCCGTCCGCGCGGACGGATCCAGCTCTGGAACGCGAACATCGCCGAGGACGTGACCGACGTCGACTACGGCGACCCTTACGAGACCCTGCGGCCGATCAGGATCGTCGGCACGCGCGGCGGGGTCTTCACCGGACCGGTGGTGGTCGGCTCGGACCAGCCGATCAGGAACCTGAAGGCGGGCGTGTCCGCGCTGACGCGGGAAGGCGGCGGGGGAACCATCCCGGACGGCCGCATCACGATCTATTACCCCAAGATGGACGTGTCGGACAGCCACCAGAACCTCCGGTTCCCCGTGCAGGGGAAATGGAAGCCGCTGCTCTGCGGGGTGAAGGACATGAAGATCGCCGGCGCCTGCCTGGACGCGCCGCCGGCCGAGGTTCCGGTCCGGGCCAAGCGCACCATGCGGGCCGATTACCCCTTCGTATGGGGGGCCGTTCAGCCCATCTGGATCAGCGTGGCCGTGCCGCGCGACGCGCCGCCAGGCGTCTACGCGGGCTCAGTGACGGTCAGCGCGGACGGGCTGCCGGAAACGGAGGTACCGGTGAGGGTGACGGTGTGCGCGTGGACCCTGCCGCCGCCGCGGGATTTCGCGACCTGCGTGGACTTCGTCCAGTCGCCCGACGGCCTCGCCCGGCAGTACAAGGTCCCGTTGTGGTCGGACAAGCACTTCGAACTGATCGGACGGACGTTCGAGCTGCTCGGCCAGGTCGGCAACAACACGATCTATGTGCCGGCCATCCTGCCCACTCACTTCGGCAACGCGGAGACGATGATCCGGTGGATAAAGGAGAGCGACGGCACGTTCACGCACGACTTCACCGTTCTCGGAAAATACCTCGATACGGCCGAAAAGCACATGGGCAAGCCGCACGTGGTCTGCGTGTATCTCTGGGACGTGTACCTGGGCGGAGTGGTCGACCGGGGAACCGGCGGGATGGGCCCGCACGCCGCGAAGTGGAAGGAATCCACCGTGGGCGTCACCCGGCTCGATCCGGCGACGGGAAAGCTGGAGACCATACAATTGCCCGCCTACGGTCCGGAGGCCGAGACGCACTGGGGGCCGTTCGCGAAGGCGCTGATGGCATTCATGGACACGCGGGGACTGAAGGAGGCCACCCTCATCGGCATGGCCGGCGATATCCGGCCGCGGAAGGACCATGTCGAGTTCTGGAAGAAGCTGCTGCCCGACGTCAAATGGATGGTGCAGGGCCACAACCGGGCCGACAAGCTCTGGGACGTGCCCGTCGCCTACTCCACGAGCGTGTTCGGCTGTCAGTATCCGATGATCGATCCGGAGCTCAAGCGCACCTGTGGCTGGCAGCGGCCGAACGTCACCACCCTCTTCCCGCGCGTGCTCCGGGCGGAGGGATGGAACTCCGGCATCTTCTTCCGCCTGCTGATGGAATGGAACGTGGCCGGCTACCAGAACGGCGTCGGACGCATCCCGGCGGATTTCTTCCCCCGCCCGATGCACGAGCCCAAGGCGAGCTGGGGCAATGCGGGTCTCCGCCGGACCTGGCTGTCGGTCGGGGCCACCGGCCCGATTCCCAGCTCGGATTTCATTCTTCTGCGCGAGGGGATACAGGAGTGCGAGGCGCGCATCTTCATCGAAAAGGCCCTCACCGACGAGATCAAGAGGTCCCGCCTGGGGCCCCTGGCGGAGAAATGCCAGGCGCTCCTGGACGAGCGCACCCGGTATGCGTCCTGGGTGTTCGAGCAGGGGTACCTCAACTACAACCTGGGAGGCGCGATGCTGGGCCGGGCGCTCGACCTCACCTGGTTCGCCGGCTCCGGCTGGCAGGATCGCGCGCAGAAGCTCTACGACACCGCCGCCCACGTCGCCGTCGCGCAGCTCGGAAACCGCTGATTCTCTCAGCGATAACGCAGCCTGCCGATCGCCTGCGTGGGGGTCATGGAGAACGTCTTCCGGAACATGGTACAGAAGTGGGAGACGTGCTCGAAGCCGGCGGCCGCGGCGATCTCCTTCACGCTCAGCTCGCTGTTCGAGACCAGGTCCATCGCCCGTGTCATCCGCCTCTGCGTCCGGTACGCGTGCGGGTTGATACCGAAGGTCTGCCTGAACAGCACGCGCAGGTGATTCGGTGAATAGCGGCATTCCCGGGCCAGGTTCTCGAGACTCTCCGAGAACGTCTCGTCGTCGTCGATGAGCCGCTTCAGCTCCATGGCGGGGGACGTGCGCAGGGTGTCCGCCTGGCGGTCTATCATGCGCCGCAGCATGTTGATCGCTCCCGTCTTCACCCGCAGCCGGCTCCGGGGGTCCGCGCTCAGGAACGCCTCGCGCATCCGTATCATCTCGTCGCGAAGCCCCGGTACGTTTTCCGGATCCACCCCGGCAGCAGACGGAAGATTCACCCATTGCCCGGCGCAGCGCACCTGGACGACCCGGGGATTCCGGGTTTTCCGGAAGTCGTCGCTGATGAGCATAACCACCCAGTTCTCCCGGGTCTCGTCGAACTCGAAATCCAGATGCACCCCAGCCGGCGTGATGGAGAGATACGGCTGTTCTATATCTATCGCGACGCCGTCCGAACGGTGATATACCATGCCGGAGATGCTGAGCCCCAGGCACGGCGCGGAGTTGACATAGGCGATCCGCTGGGCCATGTCGAACTTACCTACCAGCCGCACCCTGAAATCGAGCATTTCACCACCGTGGAAATCTTCAACATCTTGTGAAAATCCGTCGTTGCAGGCCACTGTGACGCGCCATAGTATAATCGCGTAGGGTGTAAATGTGCAACAGGAGGCCCTTGATGAGCAAGAAGAGGAGAGGCAAGGTTCGCGTCGGCGTGCTGGGTGTGGGTCGCGGCAGCAGTTTCGCGCGCGGCGCCGAGGGCGCGGGGATGAAGCTGGTGGCGCTGTGCGACACGTGGGAGGAGAAGCTCCTCCAGGTCGGCGGGCAGCTCGGCGTCGCGACGTACACCGATTTCGAGAAGTTCCTGGAGCACGACATGGACGCGGTGATACTGGCGAACTACTTCCACCAGCACGCGCCGTTCGCGATAAAGGCGCTGCGCGCCGGCAAGCACGTGATGAGCGAAACGGCGGCGTGTCATACGCTGGCGGAAGGGGTCCAGCTCGTCAGGGAGGTGGAGAAGAGCGGCCTGATATACATGTTCGCGGAGAACTATCCGTACTCCCTTTTCAACCAGGAGATGCGCCGGCTCTACCAGGCGGGCAAGGTCGGGGAGTTCATGTACGGCGAGGGCGAGTACGTTCACCCCATGAGCCCGGAGAACAGAAACGCGCTCTCGCCCGGCGTGGACCACTGGCGCAACTGGCTGCCCGCCACCTACTACTCCACGCACGCGCTCGCGCCCATCATGTTCATCACCGACACGATGCCGGTGAAGGTGAACGGCTTTGTCATAGAGTACCGGAAGGACGATCCCGTGGCTCCCCTGACCGTGAAACGCGGCGACTCCGCATCGTGCATCATCTGCCGAATGGATAACGGCGGCGTCACCAAGCTGCTGCAGGTGTTCCTGCGCGGCCACGGCACCTGGGTGCGCATCCACGGCTCGAAGGGGCTGATGGAGAACCTGCGCTACGGTGAGCGAGGGATGGTCCGGCTGGTGCGCGAGCAATGGCACGAGAAAAAGACCGATCCGGAGGAACAGATCTACAGGCCCGACTTCCCCAAGTACGGCGAGAAGGCAAAGAAGTCCGGCCACGGCGGCGGCGATTTCTTCATGGACTACCACTTCGGGCAGGCCATCAAGAAGGGGGAACAGCCGTACCTGGACGTGTATCGCGGCGTGACGATGTCCGTCGTCGGGCCGCTGGCGTACCGTTCCGCGCTGGACGATTCCGCGCCGGTGGAGGTGCCCGACTTCCGCAAGGAATCCACGCTCAGGAAATACGCAAGGGACGACTGGTCGCCGGACCCGGCGCGCCGCAGGAAGGGACAGCCCTGGCCGAGCGTGCAGGGAGACGTGAGGCCGACGAAGAAGGGCCTGGCGTACGCCCGCAGGACCTGGAAGGAGATGGGCTACACCGGCCGGTAACGGTCAGCCGATGAGTCCGGCCCGGAGCAGATACAGCTCGAGCGCCGCTATCTGATTGGCGTGCGACGCGGTTCCGTTGACCGCCAGGGCAGCCTGTTCCTCGAGCGCGCGGAGGGGAACGTCGTTGTCGCTCAGGTGCGCGCGCAGGACCCCCGCGGATTCCTCCCCGGACACGGCACGCTTCTCGAAGCGGGACGCGATGACCTCGTCCGGGGTATCCACCCACACCGTCACCCGCTCCCGGCCGACGTCGGAAAGCGAGAAGGAATGGGTCCCGGCGACGACGTACCCGTTCTCACTCGGGGACATTCTTCTTCCGAGTCCGTCCTCGACCGCGCCGCCTTCGCACGCGCGAAGGCCGTCCTTCTTCCAGTCGGGCCTCGGGGTGTAGCACGGCCGCCCCGAGAACAGCACGTTCATATGCTCCGCCAGAAGCGGCCAGTCGATGCACGACGGCTCCCGGACCCATCCCAGGAACGACTCTCCCGCCGGGACCGCCATGATATACCTGTCGAGGGGCACGTGGGTGAGACCCAGCTCGGACTCCTCGACCGCGTCCGCGAAGGAGGATTTCCCCGCGCGGGGGATACCCGAGACGAGGACGACGAACGGCGCCACCGGATTCTCCTTTCGCGGAATGTGTCTCACACCCAGGGACCTTCATTATACTGAACTTCTCCGGTATTGACAGCGCTTACACCACCGGAATATCATATATGGAGAGAAGGCAGCGAGGAATCACTCCTCAACTCTGAGCTTCCGTACACTCAACGAAGGAGAGGTGTCTATGAGAAATATCATGGGATCGGGAAGGCGTGTCGTCGGTGTGCTGTCCGCGTTCGCGGTGCTGGTCGCAGCGGCAACCGCGTACGGCCTGATCAATCCCAACTTCACCCCGCTCCACCTCGTGGAACAGTCGAAGCTGATCATGCTGCTCAAGTTCGAAAAGGGGCAGACCGGCAAGATCACCGCGACCATCGACAAGACACTGAAGGGGAAGACCGACGAGAAGACCATCGTCCTCGATCTCACCACCACCGCACTGAAGGACCACGCCAAGTGGCTTGAGCAGATGATCAGCTCCCCGGAGTCGAAGGAGCCGGTGCATTTCTTCGTCGGAAGCTTCGCGGAGGAGGGCGGCGAAGAGATGGAGGCCGAGGGAGACGAAGCCGAGGGCCAGGCATTCCTGCACATCGGAACGAAATGGTTCAGCTTCGGCAAGGGCGACAAGAACGTATGGGAGTTCCAGGAGATGGACGAGAAGATGCTCTCCTGCTGGCACAGCAGCGCGGACATGCTTCTCCGCTGCACCCAGTACGTGATTTCCGATCCCGACGACGCCTACATTCCGGTCGCGACCGAGGCCGACTGGGGGGACAACTACAAGGCGGGCACGGTGAAGGGCAGGATCAGCTCCCTTCAGGCTGTTGACCTGAAGGGCGACGGGAACAAGCACCTCTTCGTCGCGTCCGACGGCGGTGATGCGCTGTACGTGTTCGACGCGAAGGGAAAGAAGTTCGCCGACGTCACCTCCGCCGCCAAGCTGGCGTCGAAATCCGTCGTCGCGGCCTGGAGCGACTTCAACGGAGACGGGCTGCTCGACCTGCTGAGCTGGGACGGCAAGGCACTCAGCAAGAATCTGCAGGGAAAGGACGGGACCTTCAAGGCGGTGAAGGTGGATATCGGAGACGCGCTCAAGGCCGGGTGCGTCGCCATGAGCGTGGTCGATGCCGACAAGAAGGGCATCCCCGCCGTGGTGGCGAGCACCACCGGCGTGCCGGTGCTTCTCCTGCCGAGCGAGGGTGACGGGATGACGGCCAGGCCGCTCGCCGCCGCCGCCGCGGATAAGAAGCTCGGCAAGGCCGGGACGTGCCTCGTCGCCGACTTCGACGGCGACCTGAAGCCCGACGTGATACAGCCGTTCGAGAACGGCGGCCTGCTCTTCAAGGGGAAGGGCCCGGCCGACTTCGAGGCGCCGAAGGCGACACCCGTCTGCCTGGGACCGGGGTACAACGAATCGTGTATCGGCGACTACGACATGAACGGCGCGCTCGACATCCTGTGCGCCACGGAGCAGAGACCGCTGTTGTGGCACAACTGGGGCAACATGAAGTTCACGGAGACCTTCGGGTACACCGGCGAGCCGTCCTATATCGCGAAGCCGGGCGGCAACGGCTGCGCGACCGCCGATATCAATAACGACGGCCGTCAGGATTTCGCCATCCTCTACGCCGACAGGCCGGTGCAGATATTCTTCAGCCGGGGATTCCGCAGCTACGGCCACTCGCATTCGCTCGACATCAACGATAACGATTTCCTGCCCGAGGCGGCCGACGGCCATCAGGCCGGCTGCGTGGCGGACCTGACCAATGACGGGGCGCAGGACCTGGCCTTCGCGGTGAAGAACGGCAACATCTGGGTGTTCCTGCGCGACGCCGAGGAGGCGCTGGCCCTCAGCGTGGCGCTTCCGATAAGCGGCGTGAACGCCGGCCCGGTTACCGTCACCGGCTGGAAGGAAAAGAGATGCCTGGGCGCGTGGAACGTCGTCGCGGGGACTCAGGACGGGTTCTTCGGCGTCATCGACCCGGGTCCGGTCACCATCAAGTGGCAGCTTCCCGGCGGGAAGGCGCAGAAGAAAGAGATCGTCATCGAGGAGAAGCCGGTCCGCTTCGTGATTAAATAGATCAGTAGATCTTGAAGACGCCCTTCAGAAGGAACACGAAGGGCACCGCGATCAGCAGATAGGCGAAGACCCACGGCGGCAGGAATATGTCCGCCGGACCGTACGGGATGTGCAGGAATCCAAACAGCCAGAACGGCTTCAGCACCACCTCCGCAGCCGTGATCCTGGAGTCTTCCTCCGCGAAGAACTTGATGTTAGGTACGTACTCTTTCGATCCGACCAGAAGATCCATCTCGTAGGTGCCGCCCTCGAACTTCATCCCGAGCGTGTACGGCTCCGGCCTCGCCTTCGCCCTAAGCTTCCATACCGCCTGGCCTTCCTGGCCGGGAATCGCGTCCGGGGTGGGCTCCACGCGCGCGATCCACGCGTCCGCCTCGACCCCCTCCTGAGGGACGATGTGGGCCAGCTTTCCTATTGCGGTGGAGGGGAAGAACGCGTTCAGCGCCACCGTCTCGCCCTCCTGCGGCGGATGGAACGCGATCCGGGAGAAGCACCAGGTCGCCAGCAGGGCGACCGGCAGCAGTACCGCCAGAAGCGGCTTTCCCTCCGCCCTCATGAGCTTCATCGCGATGAGTGACGAGGTCCCCCGATAGCGTGCGACGGCGTCCTTGTCCTTCGCCTTCTTCGCCTCCTTCATCAGCTCTCCAATGCGTTTCTTGTCCGAATCACAGCGGGCAAGCAGGTCCTGGTTGGTGGTCCATATCCTGACGAAGGTCAGTATCGCCGACGTCGCGATGGCCACCACGAATATGGCTACGTCCCTCGGAAGGTAGAGGAGCCAGCTCATCACCGGGTCCATTATGACCAAACAGATGTTGTTGATCGTCTCCAGCATCACTCCTCCAGCACGGTGATTACGCCCCGGTTGCCGTCCACGCGAATACGCATCCCTTCCGTCACCTTCTTCGTCGCGTCGGGGCACGCCACGGCCGGAATCCCGAAGTCCCTCGCGGTGATGGCGCCGTGAGAGAGCGCGCCTCCCCGCTCCACGATGAGCGCCTTGATGCTCGCGAAGAGGGCCGTCCACCCGGGATCCGTCGACGGGCACACCAGTATGCAGTCCGAACCCAGCTCGCCGGCCTCCTTGGGGTCGAATACGATATGCACCCTGCCCACCACCACGCCCGCGGCGAGGGCGTCGGCCTTGTACTCGCTGGCGGATTCTATCTCCTCCGGCAGGCCCAGCTTCTCTATCTCGTCGGAGTCCACCACGCGCGGATGCTCGAGCCGCCGCACCGACTGCCAGCGGACCGTTCTCGTCTCGACCTTCTCCATCAGCACGTCGCGCTCCGCCTCGAATCTCTCCAGCTCGTCGAAGTGCAGGAAGAAGACGTCGCGCCCCAGGTCCCACCGGCGGGCGAGTTCCAGGATGCCGAGCCGTATAACCTCGTAGCCTATCATCAGGTAGTGCTTCTGCACCTCCCGGTACGGCAGGAGCATCTGCGCCTCGTCGATGAGGTCCCTGAAATCCTCGAGCTGGGAGCTGCCGCCCCACTCCGCGAGCTTCCGGGGCAGCTCCTTTTCCGCCTGTATCCGGCGTTCCTTGTTGACCCGGTGCAGCTCCTTGGGAGACTTCGCCGTCGGAAGCCGGAAGGCCCCCAGCATCTGCTCCAGGTAGGACTGATCCTCCCGCCAGCGCGGCTCCGCCAGCTCCATCTCATTGACGGTGCGGTGACCGAACTTCTCGAGAAAGAGCTGCATCTCCGCGTCGCCGTGGGCCACGTCGTACAGCATGATGTTCTGCTCCACGGTGGTGTCGCCCTCCAGGCCGGAGGTGAGCACCGCGCAGTACTGCTTGCCCAGTTCCTCTCCCATGAGCTGTATCAGGGAGGTCTCCAGGGCGGCCCTGGCCATCCCGGCGAAGAAGTTCGGCTTCATGGCCTCCTTGCCGAAGTCGTTCAGCACCCGGTCGCGGCGGCCGACGATCTCCTGGATGACTTCCTTCGTGGAGAGACCTTCCAGGTTCTGGTTTCTCTTCTGTTTCACGTACTCGAGATACGATTCGAGGCACTCCCGGAAGCTCGCGATGGCGAACGGCCGCGCCCTGCCCATCCGGCGGGACGGCCGTATCAGTCCGACGACGAGCGACGGCAGGCGGACGAAGAAGCTCGCGTCCGCCTTGCTCGCCTCGAACTTGGTCGGGGCCGCCTCGAGCAGATTGGGGTCCTTCACGATTTCGTCCAGGTCGTATTCGAGCGGCATGCCCTCCCAGAACAGGTTGGCCGTCCGGTCCGGGTCGGCGTATATCCGTCCCAGTATCAGCTCGAGAAATCCGTCCCTCCTCACCTCTCGGCTGGTGCTGTAGCCGAAGTCCTGGTACATCAGGCCGAAGCCGCCGTCCCCGCGCATGAAATCCTTGACGATGTCCCAGGTGAGCGGCGTCGGCGCCTCGAGCGTCTCGGACAGGTTGTGCACCACCCACACCTTGCGGTTGTCGCGGGCCAGACCCTTGAGCCGTTTGATCTCCTCCCCGCGAGCCACCTCCATGTCCTGCGCGATCTCCAGGCCGCGCACCGCGCGGGACTGGAGCAGGCCGAACTTCCCGTCCGCCCATCCCCATTCGAAGTCAACCGGGAAGCCGAAGTATTCCTCCACCTGCAGCGCGATCCGGCCCAGTTCCTGCACCTGGTCGTCCGTCAGGGACCGCGCCGCGGGGTCGTGATCGCTCGTGTCGCCTATCGCCGCGATCACGAATGCCTTGTCTCCTATCACTTCCTCCTTGAGCTCCAGCGTGTTCTTGTCGAGTACGAACCGGTCGGGCGTGACGTTGCCCGACACGATGGACTCGCCCAGCCCGTACGACGACTCGAGTATCACCTCGTTGCCGTCCGGGTTGGTCGGGTTGGCCGTGAAGCCGATGCCCGACATCTGCGACGGAAACATTGCCTGGACGTTCACGGCAGTGCCGTTGAGTCCCCGGATGTCGTTGTGCTTCCGGTAGACGACGGCGCGCTCGCTGTTCCACGAGCGGAAGACGGCCTCGATGCATTCCACCAGCTCGTCCCACGGGGTCTCGGGAAAGTCCTTCCCCGATCTTTCAGCATAGCGTCTCTTGTACGCGGCGGCGAGCCGCGCGTCCCTGTCCGACCCGTCCGGGATCTCCTCGGCCAGCTTCTCGAACTCCGCCTCCGGTATGTCCGCGACGGTCTTGGCGAATCCCTGGATGAACTGGGCGTACACGTGGCGGAACTGGGCCTTGTCGGCGATCGTCTCTTCCAGACCGGGATGGAGGCCGCAGTTCAGTATGGTGTCCATCATGCCGGGCATGGACCGTGCCGCGCCCGAGCGCACGGAGACGAGAAGCGGCTCGGAGCCTTCCCCGAACTTTCTGCCCGTCACGCTCTCCAGCTTCGCCAGGTTCTCCCTCACCTGCTCCTCGAGCCCCTCGGGCCAGCCGCCTGACTCGAGGTACGCCGGACAGCAATCGACGCAGATGGTGAATCCCGGGGGAACGGGAAGCCCGGCGCTACTCATCGCCGCGAGGCTGGCGCCCTTCCCGCCGAGCAGGTCCTTCCGCTCCGGGTCGCCCTCGCACGACCCCTCACCGAAGAAGTAGACCCATTTATCGGGCATTACCGCATCGCTCCTATCGTTTGCTCGGCCGGGCGCATACCAGGCCTCTCTTATCCGTCGCGAAAAACAGGTGCGAGTCGGCCCCGACGACCGGGGTGGTTATCGCACCGAGCCATGACGTCTTCATCCAGCGCCTGCTCTTCCTGGCCGACAGATCGTACCGCTGGATGGAATCCTTGTCGCAGTACAGCACCCCGCCTCCCGCCGTCAGCGGAGTGAACGCGGGCAGCGCGTCCGGTATCCGTTTCTTCTCCCTGCCGGCGGTGAGGTCAACCAGCACCAGCTCGGAGGAGTCTACCAGGCACGCGGCCAGCGTGTCGGAACAGACGACGATGCTTCGCACCGAGCCGCAGGCAACGTCCCACAGCTTCTCCCCGCTGAGAATATCGTACGCCGAAATCCCCTTCGAGGATCCGACGAGCACCACGTCCTCCATCACGATCTCCGGCTCCGGAAGCGGCGCGTTCGGGTCCGCGTCCGGGTCTACCGCGACGCCGGCCTCCTGCGTCCTCGGGACCTCCTTCTCGAAATGTGCCACCACCGCCGCCGTCTGCGGCGCGGCGCCCAGCTTCGCGCGCCACAGCTCCGCGCCGGTCTCCAGATCGAGCGCGGACAGATGCGGGTCCGAGGACGCCGCGACGACCGCGATGCCTCCCACGATGAAGGGCGCGCTTCTGCAGTCCCCCACCGGCGCCCGCCAGGCGGCCTTCGCGTTTCCGACCAGGCATTCCTGTCTGTCCATGCACGCCAGGCTGCCGGCCTTATCGGCCACGAACACCCGGTCCAGCGTTACGAGGAGGGTTCCCTCCGCGTCCGCGTCCACCGGGGCCTTCCACCTCACCGATCCCTTCTCCGCGTCCAGGCAGTGCAGCTGCCGGCCATGGTCACCCTTCCTGCCGTCCACCAGGTAGACGTCACCGTCCGACGTCGCCGCCGCGGAGAGATGCACCGGGTTCGCCGTCGGAAAGAACCACTTCCTGACGGGATCCGCCTTCTCTTTGGCGTCGAAGAATATCTTCTCGAGCCCCTTCTCCTTCTCGGAATGCATGCCTATATAGATCGATCCCTCCACGTACGCGGGCAGGGAAGTGACCGACGGAACCGCCGCGTCCTCCTCGCCTGACGGATAGTTCCAGGCCTTGGCGCCCTTCAGAGGAAGCATCCCGCCGCCGCCGTAGCCGCAATGCCCGGGCCCGCCGCGATGCCCGGCCCATATCACGGTGCGCTTCACCGTGCTCGGCTCGCCGGCGCAGACGACGCCGCTTCCGTCCGATCCTATATAGAGGTGGCCGTTGCCCAGGGCCGGGGAGCTCATAAAGAGCCCGCCCTGCCCGAGACTCAGCTCCCACACCGGCTCCAGGGTCTCCGCGTCCAGGCCGAACACCGTCCCGCCCTCGTTCATGAAGTAGACGTGTTCCCTGCCCACCGCGGGAGAGGTGACGATGGCCTTGCGCGCGTTCCACTTCGCCAGCGGCTTGCCGTTCGTGGAGATGCAGTGGAAGGTGCCGTCCCGGGAGCCGAAGTAGATCCTGTCGCCCTTGACCGCGACGGAGCCGAGGACGGTGCGGCGGACCGGATACTTCCACTCCACCTCGTGCGTCTTCAGATCGACGCACCACACCTCGCCGGCCGGTCCCATCGTCGCCGCGGCCGCTTTGATCTCCTCCTTGCTCTTCCCGGCCTTCTTCATCTTCTCGATCTCTTTCGCCTTCGCCGCCTCGGCCTTATTGACGAAGTCTCCGTTGCCCGTCCCGAAATAGAGCTTGCCCTTCGAAATGGTAGGAGCGGAGAACACCGGGTACGGAGTATCGATCCGCCACAGCTCCTTGCCGGTCTCCGCGTCCACGCAGCACACCGCCTTGCCGCCCAGCCCCATGCCGAAGTAGACCTTGCCGTCCACCGCGATCGGGCTGGTCTCGCAGTCGGTGTAGATGCGCTCGGCGCCCTTCTTGTGACTGGATTTCTCCCCCGGCAGGTGCCACAGCACCTCCGCCTTGCCTTTCTCCTTGGGCTCGAGCGCCAGGCATATGTAGCCGTCGTCACCGGCGCCGATGAAGACCTTGCCGTCCGCGATGCAGGGGGACGATTCGACGTGGCTGTTCGTCCGGTACTCCCAGACCTTGGTGGG
>Ga0315555_1001426_pt1 | contig 17200 bp, 19 predicted proteins | sample SalMarSW160380MG_FD_202113 | JGI IMG/M metagenome (GOLD analysis project Ga0315555, IMG submission 202113) | Salt marsh sediment microbial communities from the Plum Island Ecosystem LTER, Massachusetts, United States - Salt Marsh Sediment SW1603-80 ... | reverse complement strand
ACCTCCTCGATCTCGACGCCGCCTTCGGCCGACGACATGAGCACGACACGGCGGCTGCCCCTGTCGAGGATCGCGCCCAGGTAGTACTCGCGCTCGATGTCGAGGGCGGCGGCCACCATAACCTTGCGGACGGTGATGCCCTTGATGTCCATGCCGAGGATGCGGCTGCCGACTTCGCGGGCTTCCTCGGGGGTGCTGGCCAGCTTCACGCCGCCGGCCTTGCCGCGGCCGCCGACAAGGACCTGGGCCTTGACCACGACTTGCGACGCACCCGATTCGAGCAATCGCTTGGCTACCGTCTCGACTTCGCCCGGGGTCCTGGCAATCTCGAAGGGAGGTATGGCCAGGCCCTGGGCGCTCAGCAGCGCCTTGGCATCTGCTTCCTGGATCTTCACGCCGGCAACTCCCGATGTCTGGGCAGAGGGCGGGGGCGGGAACGCGGCTCCCGGTATCTGCCCGGATCGTATCAGGGGTTGCGCCTCGTGCCATTCCGCCAACCGGCCCATGACTCAGGGGCCGCTGGTCGATGCGACAGCCGGCAAAGACGGGTCGAACGGCCCGCCGGGCGGGCTCGGGCTCAGGCGGAGCGAGATCGGCCGAAGCCCCGTTCCGGCCGTCCGGCCAGCACGAACAGCGCGCCCGAGACGATGGGCACGGCGAGGACGGCCTCCACGATGAGGATCGTTCCAAGCTCGAATCGCGAGCTGGCCAGGATGGCGTAGACGACGACGATCCCCAGGCCGACGAGGACCATGACGGCACCGGCCTGCAGGGGCCAGCGCCAGGCGGCTGCCGCCACCAGGATCAGCGGCAACGCCTGCACGGCGTGGCTCAGGCCGCTGACGTCGCCGCCGGCCACCTCACCCACCATGAACAGGCCGAGGAAGCCCAGCGGCACCAGGAGCAGCGCCATTCCAATTGCCTTCAGGGCGCCCCTGCCACGGGGCCATCTCACAGTCATGACGCACCTCCGTCCACGTCTTGGGCCTCGATTCTCGGCGCGCGGAGCGCGGTCTGGCCAGGGCCAGGGGTCGACATCGGTCCGCCGATCCAGGCTCGAGCGGCGTCGGCGGAACCGGTCCGCGGCCTCCAGCCGGTCGGGCGGCTAGAATGCGGGCCATGGCTCAGAAGGTGACGTTGATACCGGGAGACGGCATCGGCCCCGAACTGGCCGAGGCAACCAGGCGGGTCCTCGACGCTTCGGGTGTCAAGCTGGACTGGGAGGTCGTCGAAGCCGGCGAGGCGGTCATGGCCAAGGAGGGGACGCCCCTCCCCCAGTACGTCCTGGATTCGATCCTGCGCAACAAGGTGGCCATCAAGGGCCCGATCACCACTCCGGTGGGCGAGGGTTTCCGCTCGGTCAACGTGACCCTGCGCCAGACACTCGGCCTGTACGCGAATCTGCGCCCGGTGCGGTCGATACCCGGCCTGAAGACGCGCTACGAGGACGTCGACCTGGTTATCGTCCGCGAGAACACTGAAGACCTGTACGCGGGCATCGAGCATCGGGTGGGGCCGGACGCGGCGGAGAGCATCAAGATCATCACCCGCGCTGCCAGCGAGCGGATTGCCCGCTTCGCGTTCGAGTACGCCGTCGCCAACGGCCGGCGTAAGGTCACGGCCGTGCACAAGGCCAACATCATGAAGCTGTCAGACGGCCTCTTCCTGGAGGCCTGCCGGACTGTGGCCGCCGGCTACGAGGGCAAGGTCGAGTTCGAGGACCGAATCGTCGACAACATGTGCATGCAGCTCGTCCAGAAGCCCCATCTGTACGACGTCCTGGTGCTGCCCAACCTCTACGGCGACATCGTCTCCGACCTGGCGGCCGGCCTGGTAGGCGGGCTGGGAGTTGCCCCCGGCGCGAACATAGGCACGGAGGCCGCGGTCTTCGAGGCCGTCCACGGCTCCGCCCCCAAGTACGCCGGGCAGAACAAGGCAAATCCGACGGCCCTGATGCTCTCCGGCGTGCTGCTCCTGCGCCATATCGGCGAGCAGAAGGCAGCAGAACGCGTCGAGGGCGCCATTCGAGAGGTCATCGCCGAGGGCAAGACCGTCACCTACGACCTGGGCGGCTCGGCCGGCACCAGCGATTTCGCGGACGCGATAGTCGCCCGCCTGGAAGCCTAGCTAAGGCGGCCGCGGGGCCGCAGTCGGGAGAAGGCATGCTGTTTCGCTACCGTGGCTCGGAAGGGATGCTGGCCTGGGCCTTCCATCGCCTCTCGGGCATGGCCATCTGGGCCTTCGTCCTGCTCCACGTGCTGGACATCTACCTGGCCGGCGGCGACCCGGAGATCTACAACGAGATCCTGCAGTTCTATGCCAGCACTCTCGGCCGGGTTCTGGAGTGCCTGCTCGGGGCGGCGATCCTGTACCACGCCTTGAACGGCGTGCGGATCCTGCTGATGGACTTCTGGCCGCGCCTGACCGCCTACCACAAGCAGATCTGGTACGCGAACTGGGTCGTCTTCTTCGCCGTCGGGCTGCCCGGCGCGTTCATCATCATGCGCCCGGCGCTGGGCCTGTAGGGGAGGCGGCCAGATGGCTCTCTATTCGCGATCCGGACGCCCCCGGCCCCAGAGCGGCGGCTTCGAGCTGGCCGTCTGGTACTACATGCGCCTCTCGGGCCTGGCTCTGCTGATCCTGGCCCTGACCCATTTCAGCCTCCAGCACTTCGTCTCCGACCCGGCCGAGCAGACCAGCGAGTGGATCTTCCAGCAGCGCTGGAACAGCCTCTTCTTCCGGGCCTTCGACTGGACGCTGCTGATGATGGTCGTGTCGCACGCCTTCCTGGGCATGCGCACCGTCCTGATGGACTACCTGCGGGGCCAGCTGAGATTCCACGCCCTGATTCTTCTCTACTTCGCGGGCGTGGTCTGCTTCGTCATGGGCACCGTCGTGGTCTTCTCGGTGCCGCTGCCGGTGGGTAGCTAGCCATGGATCAGTCCTACGATGCCATCGTCGTCGGCGCCGGCGGAGCCGGCCTGTGGGCCGCCCTGGAGCTGGCCCGTGAGGGTGTCAGCACCGCCGTCCTGACGAAGCTCTATCCCACCCGGTCCCACACCGGGACCGCCCAGGGCGGTGTCTGCGCCGCTCTCGGCAACCTGGAGGAGGACAGCCCGGAGTGGCACATGTTCGACACAGTCAAGGGCGGTGACTACCTGACCGACCAGGACGCCGCCGAGGTGCTGGCCCACGAGGCCATTGAGACGGTTGTCGAGCTGGAGCACATGGGCCTGCCGTTCAACCGCACCCCCGACGGCAAGATCGACCAGCGGCGCTTCGGCGGCCACACCCGCAACTTCGGCGAAGCGCCGGTCAGGCGAGCCTGCTATGCGGCCGACAGAACGGGGCACATGATCCTGCAGACCCTCTACCAGCAGTGCATCAAACACGGCGTCGAGTTCTGCGACGAGTACCAGGTGGTCGACCTGCTCTTCGAGGGCGGTGAGCCCATGAAGGGCGGACGGGCAGCCGGAGTCGTGGCCTATCGCGTGGCCGACGGCCAGCTCAGTTCCTTCCGGGCCAAGGCCGTCCTGCTCGCCACCGGCGGCTTCGGGCGGATGTTCCGGATCACTTCCAACGCCTACAGCCTCACCGGCGACGGCGTGTCCCTCGTGTACAGGCACGGCCTGCCCCTGGAAGACATGGAGTTCTTCCAGTTCCACCCGACCGGGATCGTCGGCATCGGGATCCTGCTCTCGGAAGCGGCGCGCGGCGAGGGTGGGACGCTGCTCAACGACAAGGGCGAGCGGTTCATGGAGCGCTATGCGCCCAAGCTGATGGAGCTGGCACCGCGCGACATGGTCAGCCGGGCGATGTACCAGGAGATCAGGGCCGGCCGCGGCATCGACGGCAAGGACTACCTCTACCTGGACGTGCGGCACCTGGGCCGCAAGGTCATCGAGGAGAAGCTGCCCGACATCACCGACTTCGCCCGCATCTACCAGGGCGTGGAGCCCCTGAAAGAGCCGGTGCCCGTCCAACCGACGGCGCACTATGCCATGGGCGGCATTCCCACGAACGCCTGGACGGAGGTCGTGCGTGACGAGAAGAACACGCCCGTGCCGGGCCTGTTCGCCGCGGGCGAGTGTGCCTGCGTCAGCGTCCATGGGGCCAATCGCCTGGGCACGAACTCCCTGGTGGACCTGCTCGTCTTCGGCCGGCGGGCGGGCCGCCAGATGGCCCGCTACTGCGGCGGAGTGGAGCGGCCACGGCCGATCGCCGATGCCGTGGAGCCGGTCCGGGCTCAGCTCGAGGCAATCCGCGGCCGGCAGGCCGGAGGCGAATCGGTGGCCGTCATCAGGCGCGAGCTGGCCGACGCGATGATGGACAACGTGGGCGTCTACCGCGACGGCAAGCTGCTGACAGAGGCCCGCAAGCGGGTCAAGGCCCTGAGGGAGCGCTACGGCCGGGTGACGATCGACGACCGGGGGACGGCCTTCAACACGGAGCTGCTCGAGGCCGCCGAGACGGGCTACCTGCTGGACCTGGCCGAGGTCACCGTCGCTTCGGCGCTGGCCCGGACCGAGAGCCGCGGGGCCCACTCCCGCGAGGACTACCCCGAGCGCGACGACAAGAAGTGGCTGAAACACACCCTGGCCTACCAGGGAGCGAGGGGCCCCAGCCTCAAGTACAAACCCGTCTCCATCACCCGCTTCCAGCCGAAGCCGCGGACGTACTGAGGCCGATCGAATGAAAGTCGAACTGCGCATCCTCCGCTTCGACCCCGAGCGAGACGAGGCCCAGCACTGGGAGCGCTACGAGCTCGAGGCCGGCCCGATGGACCGGGTGCTGGACCTGCTGCTCAAGGTCAAGGCCGAGCAGGACGGGACCCTCAGCTTCCGCCGCTCCTGCGGTCACGGCATCTGCGGCTCGGACGCGATGATGATCAACAACCGCAACCGGCTGGCCTGTCGCATCCGCGTCGACCAGCTCGGCCGCAAGATCTCGGTCGCGCCCCTGCCGGGCCTGCCGGTGGAGAAGGACCTGATCGTCGACATGACCGGGTTCTTCGAGAAATACCGCTCGGTCAAGCCCTACCTGATCAACGACCGCCCGGCCCCGGAGAGGGAGCGCCGCCAGAGCGCCGCCCAGCGGGCCCTCTACGACGACACCACCAAGTGCATCCTGTGCGCGGCCTGCACCACCTCCTGCCCGTCCTTCTGGGCCCGGCCCGAGTACGTCGGCCCGGCGGCCATCGTGCAGGCCCATCGCTTCATCTTCGACTCGCGTGACGAGGGCGCCGAGGAGAGGCTCGACATCCTGGCCGATGAGAACGGGGTGTGGCGCTGCCGCACGATCTTCAACTGCGTCGACGCCTGCCCGCGCGGCATCAACATCACCAGGGCCATCCTGGAGGTCTCCAGGGCGATCGTCGGCGGGCGAGGCTAGGGCCGAGACCAGAGGAGGCGGCGGTGGGCGAAGCCAGGGCGCTGATCGTTCGAACCGACGGGGCGGCCCGGGGCAACCCCGGTCCGGCGGCGCTGGGCGCCGTCCTGATCGACGCTGCAGGGCCCAATGCCCGGCGCTCCGACGCGACGCCACTGGCGACGATCAGCGAGTACCTGGGCGTCCAGACCAACAACGTGGCCGAGTACATGGGCGTGGTCCGTGCCCTGGCCCTGGCCGAGGAGCTGGGCGCTCGCGAAGTGGAGCTGCTCCTGGACTCGAAGCTGATAGTCGAGCAGGCCTGCGGCCGCTGGCGCGTCAAGGACGCCAAGCTGATCCCCCTCCACGCCGAGGTTCGGGCCCTGCTGCGCCGCTTCGATCGCTGGAGCGCCGCTCACGTTCCCCGCGCTCAGAACAAGCAGGCCGACGCCCTGTGCAACGAGGCCATCGACCGCGTCCAGGCGGGGGGCCAGCGGGTGGTTATCGTCCGGCCGGGGTAGGGGCTCGCCTGCCGCGCGCCTCAGGGCGCCGGCGGAGTGAACAGCGGATCGGAGCTGATGTTCAGTCGCTCCAGGTCGTAGTTGTGGAGGTCGTTCATCCACCAGATCCTGCCGCCGGCCGCCGCCAGCTCGGTGGGGATCCCGGACACGGCCCAGGCTGTGCCGAGTGGCTGCCCGGTCGTGGGGTCAACCTGCTGCAGGCGGTAGAGCTCATCCCCGCCTGGGACCGACTCGGTCAGCCAGAAGCCATCGCCGAGGATATAGACATCTGGAGCGTAGTTCGGTCCGCTGATCCAGGCGCCCCTGTAATCGACCGCGGTCTGACCCATCCGAACGAACTGGGTCCGGGGCTGAGCGACATCGGTCACGATGCCCCAGCACTGCCCGTTGACGTCGGTGAGATGCGAGACGCCCTTGCTGTCGGCGATATCGGCCAGCAGCGCGCCGGTAGCGGGATCGAGCCGGTGGTAGCCGTCGCCGTCCACGCCGAAGAGCGAGCCGCAGGCGACCTCGGGCTGGTACGGGAGGGGGATCGTAGTGCGGGCCAGAGTCGTGGTGTTGATTCTTGTCGCGATGCCGGGTGACTCGAAGACCCAGACATACCCCAGGCCAGCGGCGGCGATGACGTGGTCGTCGAGGTGGAGAGTGACCTGGCCAGTTGCCGGGTCGAGCCGCTCCAGGTACGCGACGCAGCCGCTCTGGGCGCAAGCCCGGGACCAATCCACCCAAATGCCGTGATCCACGGCCCGCAGATCGCCGAGACGACTGAGCTTCAGCGTCTTCGTGACCTTTGCCGTGGTTGGGTTCACTTCGAGGATTGCGCCATGCTGACCGTAATCGGGGCAGTCGACGTAGATCAAACCGTCGCTCACCATCAGATAGTTGCCAAGGTCCGTGGATCCGCACTTGATCGAGACGTCGGCCCTGGCGAGGACGAGTCCGGGCGGCAGAGTCGGCGCTGGCGTGGATTGTCCTGGAGCGGATTGAGCGGTCGGCACGTCGCTCGGCGCAGATGTTGTCACCGGCTGGCTGGAGGCGGGCGCCAGGGCAATCTCGGTCGGCGAGCCTGCGGGCTCCAGCGACCTCTCGTCGAGCGACGAGGACGCCGGATACGCCGTCTCCGCGGATGGACCGGCGCCGACGCAGCCGGTCAGAGCCAGCGCCGCAACACCGACGAGAAGTGAGCTCATGAGAATGGCCTGATGGGCCGTGGGCGGACGGCCAGGTTCGTGCATGTGTCGATCCCTCCCAACGTGCAACCGGGGGACGATTGCCGCGGCTGGGATGTGACCCTGCCGGGGTCGTCGCCTCGCGGGTCGCGGCGATGCCCTCGTCCTCGTCGGTGAGGTAGACCCTGAGGAAGGCCGGGCGACGCCGCGGGCTAGGTCACCTTCAGGCCTTCGATGTCGGCTTCCGGCTCGGGGTAGCGGGGCTTCAGATCCTCGATGGTGTCGACCACGATCTCGCTGACGGCCAGGTTGCGCAGCCAGTTGCGGTTGGCCGGGATGAGGTACCAGGGGGCGTAGCCGGTGCTCGTCTCTTCGAGCATCTCCTGGAAGGCGGCCCGGTACTTGCTCCAGAATTTGCGCTCATCCAGGTCGCCCATGGCGAACTTCCAGCGCTTGTTCGGATCGTCGACGCGCTCCTGGAACCGCTCGCGCTGCTCATCCTCGTCGATGGCCAGGAAGAACTTGAGGATCGTCACGCCTTCCTCGGTCAGGATCCGCTCCCAGTCCCGGATCTGGCGGTAGTGGCGCCGCCAACGCTCCTCGGGCTCCAGCTCGTGGACCCGCACCACCAGGACCTGCTCGTAGTGGCTGCGATTGAAGATTCCGATCTCGCCCTTGCCGGGGACGGCGGCATGGACCCGCCACAGAAAGTCGTGGGCCGCTTCCCTGGCGGTAGGGACCTTGAACGAGGCGACGGGCGTGCCCTGGGGGTTGAAGGCGCCGGCGATGACCCGGATCGTGCCGTCCTTGCCGGCAGCGTCGATGCCCTGGAAGACGAGCAGCACGGCATGCTCCGCCTCGGCGTAGATCCGTTCCTGCAGCTCGGCCAGGCGCTCGAGGTTGCGGGCCAACTTGTCTTCGGCCTCGCCCTTCTTCCAGCCGAACTCCTTCCCGCAGTCGTAGCGAGAGAGGTCGACCTTCGAGCCGGGCTCGACCCGGAGCAGCTTGCGGAACGGATCGTCCTTCTTGCCCATGGCCTGCCTCCAGCGCTGTGGATCGACCAACGATAGCGGGCCTGACGGCCGAGGTGGCGCCCTAGCGTCCGATGGCCCGCCGGTAGCGAACCTCAGGCGACGCGAAGCCGCCCAGGTCGACCTCCTGCCGGGCTCCGTCGGCCTGCCAGCCCTGAGCCTCGTAGAAGCGTCGGGCCGCGTCGTTGGCTTCGAAGACCCACAGCAAGGCCGTCTGCAGGCCGCGATCGCGCCAGTGAGCCAGGGCCGTCTCCAGCAACGCCCGACCCACGCCCTGCCGCCAGGCGTCGGGCAGGACGTACAGCCCGTACACCTCGGCGGAGGAGGGCGGGGCATCATCGTCGCGCGTAGGGCCGCCGCACAGGAATCCGAGCGGCTGCCCGTCGCAGGCGGCGATCCAGGCCGGCGCTCCGTCGGAGACAGTCTGGAGGCGGTCGAGCCAGGCCCTCTCGTGCGTCTCGACGGACAGCGAGTCCAGGAACGGGCCGGGCATGATCGATCGGTAGGCGGCCTGCCAGCCCATGACCCCGATAGCAGCGAAGGCCCGAGCGTCGGCCGGGCCGGCACGACGTATCTCCAGCGCCGTCGAGGGGTCCGAATCACCCGATGCCACGGCTACCTCCGGCAAGCGGTTGGGTCTACAATCCGCCCGGCGAGTCGGCTGGACGGTCGCGGCAGCTGCTTCGGCAGGTGCCGAGGAAAGTCCGAGCTCCTCAGCGCAGGGTAGCGGGTAATGCCCGTCCGCCGCGAGGCGAGGACCAGTGCCACAGAGACGAGCCTCGTCCGGGTTCGCCCGGATGGGGAGTGAAACGCGGCAAACTCTACTCGGAGCAAGGCCAAATAGGAGGACGCGGTCCGCGTGGCCGGGCGACCGGTCGTTCGGACGGAAGAGGTAGCGCTGCCCAGTCCTCGGGTCGGCCGCTTGAGCCGGCGGGTAACCGCCGGCCGGAGATGGATGATCGTCGCCGCGACGCGAGTCGCGGTACAGAACTCGGCTTACAGGCCGGCTCGCCACCCGGTTCCTTGGTCGGGCGCCTTCGCGCCGGGCGTCGTCGCTACGCGCAAAGCCGCGCGGCTCAATCCTCGTCCGGGCGGAAGATGTGGTCGGCGGTGCAGACGGCGCAGACGGCGGCGCTCGCTTCGAGCTCGCCCAGCGGCAGGGGCAGGCGTCGATCGGGGTAGAGACAACTGGCCTGGTAGACCGTGCGGCCGTCGATCTGCAGCCTGCTCAGGCGCCTGAAGGTGCATCGCCTGATGCGCGGCGCCTCGGGCGGGGCCGCGACAGGCTCGATCTCGATGATGCGCTGCGGAAGGGCCATGGCCTCGGAATCCTTGACCTCCGGAGGCCGGGAGGCTAGCACCGCGCGAACTGCCACGGCAAGGGTCGAAAGGTACTAGACTCCCCGGCGTGAGCGTCAGCGCCCCAGTGCCCGGGTAGCGAGACCACGATCACCACGGCGTCGATGAAGATGGTGCTGGCGCACCTGGAGGACCGAGCGGCAACGGCGGCGATGGGAGAATGACCGGCGACCTGACAGGGCAGCGCGGCCGAGGGCGGGGCTTCGGAGACGACGAGGGCCCCCGGATGGCCGTGCCGCGCGGCGCCGGCGGGGCCGACGAGCTCGAAGTCCCGGGCATGTATCGAGACTGGTCGGGGATGGCCGGTTCATCGGGTGGCCCCGAGCGATGCCAGTTCCTGCGGGCCATCGGCCCCGACGGCTCGCTCCGCGACCCCGGCCCCGAGGCAGTGGGGAATCATCGTTGCGCGGCTTTCGGCGACCCGCTCCCTCTGTCGTTGCGCCAGCAGGAGCTGGTCTGCCTGCAGCGCGTCCACGTCAGCTGCCCGCGCTACATGCGCGGCACACTCCTGGCCGAGGAGCTGGCGGCTCCCGTTGTGGTCGAGAAGTCGAAAGGACCGTCTACCGCCCTGCTGGCGGGCGCGGCCCTGTTCCTCATGGCCGCGACGGTGGCCGTGGCGGCGCTCATGGGCTTGCTCCCGGGCATGGTTGCCGGCCCGAGAACCGAGACGCAGACCCCCGACGAGTCCGTCTCGGCGGAGGCTACGCCCACGGAGACGCCGGATCTGACGCCTACGCCGACCCTGGCGCCTACGCCCACGGAGACCGCCACCATGACCCCGACGCCGGTGCCGTCGATCACCTGGCCGCCCGGGGCTACCGAATCGCGGATGTCGTTGCTGGTTCCCTGCGTCGACGAGCCCGAATGCTGGATCTACACCGTCAGGGGGCCGGGCCCGCCGCCGAGCGGCAATGGATCGCAGGTGGCCGACACGCTCCACGGCATCTGCGTCTTCTTTGGCGTGAACGAAGCCACGGTCCAGGAGATGAATCCCTGGGCAGCCGACGGCATCAGCCCCGGCGACGAGCTGAAGATCCCGCCGCCTACACGCTAGCGGCGGCCGAGGCGCCAGCGGCTCAGGATTCGTCGCCGGAGAAGAGCCGGGCGAACCCGGGATAGGCCTGCAGCGGGATCACGTCGAACTGGATCAGCCCCGCCTCGACGAGTGGCAGCGAGGCGAGGGCGCCGCCGGCTTCGTCAAGGTCGGCGCACTCGAGGACGAGGACGGCGGCCGGGTTGTCGGCGCGAAAGTACAGCTCCCGCACGATTCCAGCCTGGTGCAGCTCCCAGGCCCGTCGCGCTTCGGCGGCCAGCAACTCGGGCGTGAAGCCCTCAGCCGCGGCGCCGTCGATGTCGCGCTCGATGGCCAGGATGCGCATGCGTGGCCCCTCCGGCTCGGTGCCCCGGGGCGTTCAATCCCCGGCTGACGGGTCAACGATACGACCCAGGAACAGAATGGCGCCGGTCGAAGTGTCGCGCAGGGCGAAGAGGAAGGGCCGGTCCACCTTCAGCTCCTTGAACTCGGGCATGGCTGTGGCGCCCATGACGATGGCCGTGGCCGCGGCGGCTTCCGTGCCCTTCTCGTCCACGGTGATGTTGGCCTGGTGGATCACCCCTGTGATGTAGAGCGACTCCTCGGTGGTGATACCGGAGAAATCGGCCGCGTCCGGATCCATGGCCAGCGGCATGCCCAGGGCGATCAGAGGTGACGTCAGATCCTGCCTGGTCTCGGCCTCGAAGCGGGGCAGCGACAGGCGCACCTCGGCCCTGCCCAGCGCGTCCAGGATTGAAGCGAACTGCTGCTCGTCCAGCCCGGCCTCAAAGGCGGCCAGATCGGAAGGGACGACGATCGTCATGGCCAGCGAGCCGTCGGCATAAGGCAGCTCGACTGCCTGCCAGCCGTCGCCTTCGGCATATCGGGCGTCGATCGAGCCGTTCATGGTCGGCACGCTCACCGTGCCGCCGTCGAGCCGCTGGAAGGGCGCGTCGGCGGTCTGGCTGGCGCTGAAGGGATCCGACCATGGCGCCTTGAGGTAGATGGCGTTCACCAGCACCAGGCGAGTCAGCGGGTCGAGCGACTCGAGAAGCTTCGGGATGCGTTTCTCGGTTCGGTCGGAGATCCATTCGTTGATGAGTCGCGTCGCCTCTTCGGGATCGTTGCGGTAGTCGACCAGCCTCAGGCCGGCGCCGTAGCGCGAAGCGAGGGTATCCAGGTAGTCCTGCTGCAGCGCCATGCCGCTCTGGGCGAACGGGGCGTTGGCGATGTTGAGGCGGACCTCGTGTTCCTTGCCGGCCGGGTCGGTCCATGTCTGAGAGAGCGCCGCCAGGGCCTGGTCCAGCGAGTTGACTCCGTTGCCGCGAGCCGCTCCGAGCGCCTGGCGGAGGACCGCGTCCATCTGGGACGCGGTTTCGCCGCGAGCGCCGGCGGCGGCCATCGACAGGGCAACGTACACGCTAGCCGGCGAGAAGACGAGGTTCGTGCCCCGATCCAGCTGACCGTACATGTCGAAGCCGAAAGCGCCCAGGGACTCGGCGGCCTGACGAGCCTCGTCTGCCGTGCCGGGGGCCCGAGAGGCGTCGGAGGTTGCCAGCTGTGCGCCGGCGGCGGGGGAGGCGCAGCCCCACACAAGCCCGCATCCGAGAAGAAGAAGGCCGGCCCGCAGGGCAACGCCTTGCCGGGCTCGATCGATCACAGATACACGCATCTCATTCCTCACAGGCTGATCGCGGCTGTGCGCCGCATGCCCTCAGAACGCTGCCGGAGCGGTGGCGGTTCCGGGTGGGTATCTACGTCGTTCAGGCGTTGACGGGGTGACGAGTGGGTGTATGATCCATCTTGGTGGTGACTGGTGGTGGATTGTGGGTATCAAGCCCGGCAATGGGCTCGATCCTGGCCCCGGGTGGGGACACCGCCAGAGCCGCAGCGCCTAGTCGCCAGAAACCGGGTGGAGAGGACGAGCTAGAGACCAGCGAAGCCAGATGTTCAACCTGATGCTCACCGGCCAGTACCGGCACGCGGTGGACTCGAAGGGCCGGGTTGCCATCCCGGTCCAGTTCCGTGCGCCCCTGGGCGAAGGGCCGATGGGAGTCCGCTGGCTGGACGGCTGCGCCGCGATCTTCCCTCGAGCCGCCTTCGAGGAGCTGGCCGGCAAGGTCGCCAAGCTGCCCTTCACCGACCTTCGAGCGCGCGGGTTCGGGCGCTTCCTGTTCGCCGGCGCGTTCTCCGTCGAGACCGACCGGCAGGGCCGGATCCTGCTGCCGGCCCCGGTGAGGGAGTGGTGCGGAGTCGAATCGGAGGCGCTCTTCGTGGGCGCTCGCGACCACATCGAAATCTGGGAGCCATCCCGCTGGGCCGCCTCGCAAGAGGCCGTGAGTTCGGCCGAAGGCCTGGCCGAGCACCTTTCGGGGCTGGTGATCGAATGACCGGGAAAGTCCAGGGTCCGCTCGGGCCGGCTCGTGGCGGCGAAGCCGTCCGCGGCTCTCCCGAGGGGGGCGCCGATAGGGAGGCAGGGCACCTGCCGGTGATGGTGGACGAGGTTCTTGAGATTCTCGCCCCCCGTCCCGGCAGCCTCCATATCGACGCCACCCTCGGTGGAGCCGGGCACGCCGGACGGATCCTGGACGCCATCGCTCCCGATGGCCGCCTTCTCGGATTGGACGCCGACGCAGCGGCCGTCGCCAGGGCTCGTGGCCGTCTGGCGCGCTTCGGCGAGCGGGCGGTGCTGCGCCAGGTCAACTTCCGCGAGCTGGCCGAGGTTGCCCCCGCCGCTGGATTCGGGGCGGTGGATGGCCTGCTGCTCGACCTGGGGCTCTCCAGCTACCAGCTGGCCGACACGGGCCGTGGCTTCGGCTTCCGGGCCGGGGGCCGCCTGGACATGCGTTTCGACGCCAGCCGCGGCCGATCCGCTGCCGAGCTGCTGGCGACGCTGGATGCCGCGGAGCTGACGGATCTCTTCCGGCGCTACGGCGAAGAACGCTTTGCCGGCCGGATCGCCAGGGCCATCGTGGATACGCGAGGCCGGACGCCGATCGAGACGGCCGAACAGCTGGCGGCCCTGGTGCAGCGAGTCGTGCCCGCTCCAAGGGTCCGCCGCATCCATCCCGCGACCCGGGTCTTTCAGGCCCTGCGCATCGCCGTGAACGACGAGCTGGGGGCACTGCAGGCGGGCCTGGACGCGTCACTCGAACTGCTCCGGCCGGGTGGCCGTCTGGCGGTGCTCAGCTACCACTCGCTGGAGGATCGGACCGTCAAACGCTTCATTGCCGAGGAGCAGCGCGGCTGCTCCTGTTCGCCCCGGGTGCCGGTCTGCGTATGCGGCCGGCAGCCACGTCTCAGGTCGCTCGGCCGGTCGCGCACGCCGAGCGCGCGCGAGATCCAGCTCAACCCGCGTTCCCGGAGCGCGCGACTCCGGGGCGCGGAGCGAATGGCCGCATGAGAGCAGCAGGAAGGGCAGACCAATGACAAAGCGACATCAGGCCAGCCGCCGCCGCACCTATGCCCGTCGCCAGCATGAGCTGAACGAACGAGCCTCGACGTTGGTTCCAGTCATGGATTGGGATACCGCCGATGACTACCTGATCGAGCCGGAATGGCTCGTCAAGCGCCTGGACGCCCTGGTGCCGGCCATCGCCGGCGACTGGCCGGCCCGTCGGCTGATCGGCTGACATGGCCGTCTACGAGGGCGCCCGGCCGCGCTCCGCGTTCCCTTCTCGCCGGCGCCTGGAGGCCCCCCTCCTCCGCCCCCAGGCGCCGGCGGCTCCGCGCCGCCGATCTCGCGTGGTCATGCGCGCCAACCGGCGTCCGCGGCGGGTCGCGCTGGCCATAGGCGCCATCGTGGTGGTGTTCCTGCTCAGCTTCTTCTCGTTGATCCAGACGACTCGGGTGTCGGCAAGCGGCTACGACATGGCCCGCCTGACCGATGAGTACCTGGAGCTGCAGAACCAGCGGCGGCAGGTCACGTCCGACATCGACAGGGTCGGCCGCCAGTCTGCCGTGCGCCGCCAGGCCATCACCGACGGCCTGACTCAGCTGCCGCAGCCCGTCGTCATACCGGCCCGCTAGGAGCCGCGCCGATGTACGGCCGGACCGATTCGCGCAACCGCCTCCTGTTGCTGCTGAGCTTCGTCTTCGTGGCGTCGACGGTCATGACGGCCCGCCTCGCGTACTGGCAGATCGTCCAGAGCCGGCAGCTGACGGACTACACGATCAGCCAGACGGCCTACACGAAGACCATCCCGGCCCTGCGAGGCACGATCTGGGATCGGACGGGGACCATCGCCCTGGCCCGAACCCTGGTCCGCTATCGGGTCATCGGCAGCCCGCACGGGCTGTCGGAGGTCGATGCCAAGCGGACGACGGCCGGTCTGGTCGACTACCTGGAGCTCGGGCCTGAGGACGCCGCGATTATCGCCAGGGCCATGGAGTCCGACTCGTACTACATCGTTCTGGCCACCGACGTCGAGCCGGACATCGTGGAGGAGATGCGCCGCCAGCAGGACCATGGCGGGCTCCTTGGTGTCTCGTTCGAGCAGGAGGCTGTGCGCGTCTACCCCCAGGCCGGAGGCGCCCCGCGCACGTCCCTGGCCTCCCACCTCCTGGGCTTCGTGAATGCCGCAGGCAAGGGCCAGTACGGCATCGAGCAGCGCTACAACTCGGTCCTGGCCGGCTGGCCCCAGGTGATGCGCATCGATCCCACGGACCCCAGTCCGGGCGGGATCGTGGTTCTTGACGAAGGCGCCGCCGGGGAGGACATCCGTACCACGATCGACGCCGGCCTGCAGCTGGCCCTGGAGCAGGAGATCTTCGCCGCCTGGATCGCGGACCGCGCCCGCGCCGTCTCGGCGGTGGTGATGGACCCTGCGACGGGCGAGGTCCTGGCCGAGGCCACCTACCCCGCCTATGACGCCAATGAGTACGTCGCCGTCGCCAACCAGAACCCAGACCTGTTCGTGGATCCGGTCGTGAGCCTCGTCTACGAGCCGGGCTCGGTGATGAAGATGCTGACGGCATCGGCGGTCCTGGAGACGAAGACCACCTCGCTGTCGACATACATCAACGACTTCGGTGTGCTCGAGCTCGATGGGGACCAGGAGATCGCCGACGCCGACCGGCGGCCTCGTGGCTGGATGACCTTCGCCGACATGGTTGCCTACTCGCGCAACGTGGGTGTCGCCCAGGCGGCCTTCCGGTTGGGCAGGACCACGGCCGCTGCATCGAAGGCCCTGTACAGGACCTGGCAGGAGTACGGCATCGGGCAGAAGACCGGCATCGACGTGGCCGGCGAGGTGGCCGGCATCGTCTACGACCCGGCCCAGCGGCCGTGGGCCGAGATCGACCTGGCGAACGCCTCGTTCGGCCAGGGAGTGGCGACCACGCCGATCCAGGTTCTGAGGGCCTTCGCGGCGATGTGCAACGGCGGCGCCTTGATCGAGCCCAAAGCCGTCATTCCCGAGGGCCGAGAGGCCAGTCCGTCCCCTGCCGCCGTGCCCGTCGTCGTGAGCCCCTCGATCTCCGACTCGCTGACGGAGCTGATGGCTCACGTGGTCACTGCCGTGCCCAGCTACGCCCAGCGGACCTACATCCCCGGCTACCGCGTCGGCGGCAAGACCGGCACCGCTCAGATCTGGGATCCCAGGCTCAACCGGGGCAAGGGCGGGTGGATGGTGGACATCTACAACTACAGCTTCTACGGCTGGGTGGGGGCGAAGCAGCCGGACCTCGTGGTGGGGGTCGTGATCTACGAGGGCACACCTACGACCATCAAACAGGGCGTGCTGGACATGCCCGTCCAGTCCTACGAGCTGTTCCGCCGCATCGCCACCGACGCCATAGTCACCCAGCACATCGAGCCCGACCCGAACGCGCCGGGCCGGCCCGGCCAGACGAACGCGACGCCGCAGGGATGAACGGGCAGCCTCGCCCCGGGGCCAGCAGCCATGTGCGACACTGAGGCTGTGACCGACGCCCGCCAACTGGAGCCTCGGCTCGGCGCCGGGCGACTCAGCCTGACTGCGGCCGAGCTGGCCGCCGCGACAGACGGCCGCTTGATGCACGTCTCCCAGCGCGGGGTGCGCGGCGGAGCAGTGGATTCGCGGCTCGTGGAGTCCGGCGCTCTCTTCGCCGCTCTGCCGGGCGAGCGCACCGACGGCCATCGCTTCCTGCCTCAGGCTGTCGCTGCCGGCGCCGCGGCATTGCTGGTGGCCGAGACCCCTGCCGCACAGAAGGCCGCCCGGGGCGTGCTGCGCGAAGGCGCGGACGTGACGGTGATCGCCGTGCCCGACACCCTGCTCGGGCTGCACGCCGTGGCCGCGGCCTGGCGGCTGCGCTTCTCGCCGCTCGTCGTGGGTGTGACCGGCAGCATCGCCAAGACCTCGGTCAAGGAAGCTATCGCCGCGGTCCTGGGCGAGGGCTTCGTGACTCTCAAGAGCGAGGGCAACGCCAACAACGAAGTAGGCCTGCCCCTGACGGTGCTGCGCCTGGGGCCGCAGCACGAGGCGGTGGTGCTGGAGATGGGGATGTACGTGGGCGGTGAGATCGCCCAGCTGGCGGCCATCGCCCGGCCTCGGATCGGGGTCGTGACCGCCGTGCGCGAGGTTCACCTGTCGCGAATCGGGACCATCGAGGCCGTGGAGCGGGCCAAGGCCGAGCTGATCGAGTCCCTGCCCCCCGATGGCACGGCCGTCCTCAACGCCGACGATCCGCGCGTGGCGGGGATGCGCCGCCTGGCTTCGGGCCGGCTCATCACATACGGCT
>Ga0315555_1001423_pt1 | contig 17224 bp, 10 predicted proteins | sample SalMarSW160380MG_FD_202113 | JGI IMG/M metagenome (GOLD analysis project Ga0315555, IMG submission 202113) | Salt marsh sediment microbial communities from the Plum Island Ecosystem LTER, Massachusetts, United States - Salt Marsh Sediment SW1603-80 ... | reverse complement strand
AGCTAACCCATGAAAGTTATCCTGTCAAAGTAGTCGCGGTTTCGACGAGCTTGAAAAGGAGCTTTATTTCAGAGGTTTTAAGGATGGGCGCGTCGGGATATGTCCTCAAGGAGCGTGCCTTCCACCATCTCGTAACGGCCATTGAAACAGTCCGAGCGGGCGAGATATATCTTTGTTCGAAGACCGCAAACATCCTCGTTAATGACTACATTCGAGGCCGGCTTTGGGCTGGCTATTCCTCGAATGGACATTTAACCGACCGAGAGCGAGAGGTAATTAAAATGCTGGCGGAAGGCAAACCCTCGAAAGAAATAGCCCTCATTATGGGCGTAAGTGTTAAGACCGTCGATGCAACCCGTCGCAGGATTATGCAGAAACTTAATATCGAAAATTTCGCTCAGCTTATAAAATATGCTATACGAGAAGGCTTGACATCCGTGGATGCTTGAAAACAATAATAGCCGTTTCAGCCATAGCCGGTCCTGCATTGTGCCCCTGACTTTTAGGTTATAAATCCGTGTTGAACTCTGCCGGGAGTGTCTTTATGATATAAATCCCGTAAGACCTATATATTTAGCTGTGCAATTTACTTGGGCAACAAAGATGAAATCAATAGCCAAAAAGAGCATACAGAAAAGCCCTCCAAAGGAAAGTATGATCAGCTCCAGGCCTTCGGCCTGGCCAAAATCCGCGCGAGCCTTTGCAGAGGCGTGCGGTTTTTTGCCCGGCGGTGTAAATTCGCCTGTCCGAGCCTTCGGTGGCGTAGATATGACACCACTTTTCATAGAGCATGCAGCCGGCTCAAAAATTTATTGTCTCGATGGAAATGAGTACATTGATTATGTAGGCTCCTGGGGGCCGATGATACTCGGACACGCACATCCGATAGTTGTAAAAGCTGTTCAGACTGCCGCACGGAAGGGAACGTCTTTCGGCGCACCGACATTGGCTGAAACCACTCTGGCCAAAAAGATAGCTGCTGCTTTTGATTCCATCGAGAAGGTCCGGCTGGTCAGCAGTGGCACCGAGGCGGTAATGACCGCAATTCGGCTGGCCCGTGCGTACACTGAAAGGGATTTGATAATTAAAATGGTCGGCTGTTATCACGGCCACAGTGATTCTTTGCTCGTTTCAGCCGGCTCTGGTGTTGCTGAGCATGGCACCGCCTCAAGCTCTGGTGTGCCTGATGCGCTGGCCAAGCTGACCGTTGTAATACCGTATAATAACAGCAATGCGGCAAAGGCAGCCTTCGATAAACACAAAGGCAAAATCGCTGCTATTTTGGTTGAGCCGGTCGCTGCAAATATGGGCGTTGTCCCACCGGTCAATGGCTATCTGGAGACGCTACGCAGGTTATGCAATCAAAACGATGCACTTTTGATATTTGATGAGGTGATAACCGGGTTTCGCATAGCCCGCGGCGGAGCACAGCAGCTTTACGGCATAAAGGCTGACCTTACGAGCCTCGGCAAGATAATAGGCGGAGGACTGCCAATCGGTGCTATCGGTGGCAGAGCCGACATTATGGATATGCTCGCGCCCACAGGACCGGTTTATCAGGCAGGAACGCTTAGCGGCAACCCAATTGCAACCGCAGCAGCAATTGCCACGCTGGATTTGCTCGATGCGAAGGACGAGGGATACGGGACGAAAGACGAGGGAAGACGTAAAACAGGCGTCCATCGTCCATCATCCATCGTCCATCATCCATCAATCTATAAAAAATTTGAATCCATATCTGCAAAATTAAAAGCCGGACTTGTTGACGCAGCTAAACAGGCAGGTGTCCCTGTTACAATTAATCGTGTCGGCTCGATCATGAGCTGCTTTTTTACCGAAAGGAAAGTGCGAAATTTTGCAGACGTTCGGTCAACAAATATAAAACAATTCAAAAAATTCTTTGCGGAGATGTTAAAGCAAGGCATCTACCTGGCGCCAAGTGCCTATGAAGCGATGTTTGTGTCACTCGCGCATACAAATGAGGACATCGAAAAGACCATCAAAGCAGCAAAACACAGTTTCCTAAAAGTCAAAAAATCGAACCCCGTGTAAAACACGGGGCTAAATAAATTGAATATTTAGCCCCCAGTTTCACTGGGGGTTTTGTCCCTTAAGGCATTGTTGACACAAAATGATAATTCCCCGAGCCTATAGCAAAGACTGCACAGCCATCCTCCATGCGGAGGAATTTTATCTGCTCAGATTCATTTATAGGTCGCCTACCTTCAGCGACACTTTCAACATCTTTAGTAGGCACATATACAGTGGCGGTGGTATTAGCAGGAATCGTGATATTCAATATAAACGTGCCATCTTCGATCTTCCAATCGCTGACAATTAAGCCATTGATAGATTTGTAGCTTGCTTTGGCGAAAGACAAGCCGCCGCCGGGGCTTGGACGAATAATAATCTGCTTATAACCACTCCCCTCGGTATCTATGCCTGTAACAGTTCCGAAAAGCCACTGGCCGACCGAACCAAAAGCGTAGTGATTAAATGAATTCATGCCTGGGGTCTGAAAACCTTTGTCCTCGGTCCAGCCGTCCCATCGCTCCCAGATTGTCGTTGCACCGTTCTTGATACTATAGCCCCAGCTTGGGAAGCTGTCATTGTTGAGCAGGCGATAAGCAACGTCGAGATTGCCGGTTTGAGTAAGCGTCGGCAGAAGGTAGCTTAAGCCTACGAATCCCGTGGATAGATGCCAGTCTTTTCTCTTAATAGCTTCGACCAAATGGTCAGCGGCAATTTGGCGTTTATTATCCGGTAGCAAGTCAAAATAAAGCCCAAGACAATAGCAGGTCTGCGTGTCACCCTTGATTCGGCCGTCGTCAGAGACGTATGCCTTATTGAAGGCGTCTCTGATTTGCTTAAAAAGCGATTCGTACTCTTTTGCATCCTGGTTTTGGCCGATAGCAGCAGCCATTTTCGACAATAGTCGCGTGCTATAGGCAAAATAAGCCGTAGCGATTACGTCCTTAGGCGTATCGGATGCGATAGCAACCCAGTCGCCATACCCCTTTGCTGGTCGCAAAAGCTCCTTGCTATTGGTTTTTAGATACGCAATCCATTTCTTCATTGACTCGTAGTGTCTTTCAATGACGCGCTTGTCACCATAGACCTGGTAAACCGTCCAGGGACAAATTACGCCGGCATCGCCCCATGCAGCCGTGCCATCGCCCATAGCTACTTTACGCGGTGCCACATCAGGGAACGCACCTTCGGCACTCTGGCCATCTTCGAGGTCAACCAGCCATTTGGTGAAGAACGCCGCCACGTCCATGTTGTATGTTGCTGTGCGGATGAAAATCTGCGCATCTCCGGTCCAGCCCAATCGTTCGTCACGCTGTGGGCAATCGGTCGGCACCTCAATATAGTTTGACCGCTGGCCCCAGGTTAAATTACTATAGAGTTGATTGACCATCGGATTGGAACACTCAAATGAACCGACTTGTGGGGTATCCGAATGCACGACGATGCCTGTAATATCACCAAGTCCAGGCTCGCCGGGGTAGCCGGTTACCTCCACATATCGAAAGCCGTGATAGGTAAATCGCGGCTGCCAAACCTCTCGGCCTTTGCCTTTTAGGATATACGTGTCGGTACAGCGTGCTGTACGGAGGTTATCGGTGTAGATAGTGCCGTTGGGATCAAGCATTTCGGCAAATCGCAGCACTACTTTTGTTCCGGCTTTACCTTTGACTTTCAGTCGAACCCAGCCGGCAAAGTTTTGACCCATATCAAAGACGTACATGCCTTTCTTTGGCTGTGTGCGTTTTATCGGCTTGATCTCCATTATTTTTTTCACTGTCACGCCGGGAAAGGACTGTACTTTGGTATCGATTTTGGCACCAGCCATCCTCGCGAGTTCTATCACCGCTACCGCGTCCCAGGTCGAATCATTATAGCTGGGCGTATTCCAGCCGGGCATCTCTTTGCGGGCATCGTAGGTTTCACCCATTTGAAAATCAGCTTCAATGTGTGGACCATAGGCAGCTTTCCACGATTCGTCACTAACAATTAGCTCTCTGCCGCCGTAAGCGTGTTCGACCTCAAGCTGCATGAGCAGTCGCGGCTCGCTTCCATAGTGCTCTCTCTTTCGGCCCCAGCCCAGGTACCCAGCGTACCAGCCATCTGCAAGGATGACACCGATGGCATTTGAACCCCGCTTTAGCAGTTTAGTCACATCATAAGTTTGGTAATAAACACGCGTAGGATAGTCGGTCCAGCCGGGCGTAAAATAGTCATTGCCTACACGCTTGCCATTGATATGCAGCTCATAAAGACCCAGAGCTGAGGCATAAACTACAGCTCTCTTCATGGGTTTTTTGATCGAAAAAACTTTGCGCAGATAAGGAAGCGATGGTAAGACCAGCTCATTAGGATCGCCCTTTCCCTCCGGTGGGTGCGCGTCGTAACCTATCCATTTAGCCTGCCAGTCTGCGGTACCGAGCAGACCCATTGTCCAAAATGCTGGTTTGCTCCAGGCGGACACATTTCCGACATTATCCCAAACACGCACCTTCCAATAACAGCTCATGCGAGATACCAACGGCTTACCCGCGTACACCACCTGATTACTCTGATTGGAAGCGACCTTACCACTATCCCAAAGATCACCTATGTTGAGGTCGAGAAATTTCTCACTGCTGACTACTAAAATCTGATATGCGGTTTGCGCCCAGCCTCGCCGGCCGGATTGCGTTGTCCAGCTTAGCCGAGGATGAAGAACATCAATTCCAAGAGGGTTGATGCGGTACTCGCAACGTAATTGCTCCACGGCGATGCCATGATCAGTAGTGACACGATCAGTAACGCTGCGGGTAGCATTTCCAGTATTTTTTAATTCAGCACATCCGGCAAAGACTAATACCATTACCGCCGAGCCGGTTATGAACAGCATACCTTTCATTTAGTAGCCTCCTTATCTGCCCGTGGGCTATTACTTGAGCCGCCGTAAATGAGGCGCATTTGGCCCACGTTTGGGATCCACCGCAGCGAAGCAATGCCATGTATTACTCTCAGCGCCAAGTTTTGTTGGCTCCTGTTCAAAAGATATTTTTTCAGACTTTCCGGCCAGGGAAATTCAAAGCCGCTGGGCCAATAAACAAACAGTGCCTTGCCGACCAGATAGTCACGTGGAACAACACCTTTACGATAAGCCAGCCCGTTGTTAGCCACGCCCGGCCTGTCCCACCATCTGCCGTCCTCACTGTTGGGACTGTTATCACCAAGCACGAAAAACTCATCTTTTGCAAGTGTAAAAGGATTGTCCTGTGTTGCTCTACCTATGTCTGCACCGTTGGCGGCTTTTCCCGCTGTATAGTGAATATCTCTGAAAATCGCTATATGCGACAGGGTTAGCCTACCGGCTCCAAAAATTTTTACCCGAGGCTCGGCATCCGTCCGTTGTGTATCAGCATCATTCGGCCCGCCTGGCAAATCATAAGTTAATTTTTCAGCGCCATACTTAAAAATCAGTTGATGGTCAACATTGGCAAATCTAACCAACGTCGGCTTGTTTACATCCAAGGAGCGGATTTGTTTACGCTTTAATTCTATGAGCTGCTTATCCGGCCCAACCTTTGCAATGACCATTTCACCCGTCTCGCCCCGTGAGATGGCCGACTGCGATTTTGTCCTGATTCCCAAGTTATTTATCTCACGGGTCGAGCTGACCCATGCGCTGTAATTGGTTTGATATTTCCTGAGAGTTATACCTATACTTGCCTGGCTGTCCGGAGGACGCCTAACGGCGCTGCCTGATTCAACATAGAAACGCACCATAAGATCGCTACATTCCGGCATATCTGCCTCTCTTCGGAAATCAACATCGTTGTAAGAATATGTGGCTTTGAATTCGTTGTCCGGTGTGTTATAAATCAGTGTACTGATTTGCTCAATGGGGCTGTCGAGGCGCAGCAAGGTGGGATTGTCTCTGTCATTGAGCATCCATTTTGAATCTGTGTCGTTTTTGAACGGCTGCCTCCAGGGCTGGCCGTTAAAAGAGCCTTTTTGCGGCCGAACAGGCTGATAGTCGTGATCATAGACAAGTGTCCATAGCTCCTGCTGCATCTTAGGTGGTTTTCGGCTAATTCGATCATTGATATAAACATCGCCATCAATGATTTCGATTTTCTCTTCCGGCAGACCGATCAGCCGTTTAATGTAATTTTCCGTGGGATCCAGCGGATTTTTGAATACGATTATGTCCCATCGTTTAGGCTCGACAAATTGGTATATGCACTTCAGCACAAGGATACGGTCGCCGTTTGCGACGGGCCTTGTGCTTTTAGTATAGCGATTATAACCTTGTTCATAACCGCAGCTTGGACAGCGGGTGTGGGGCAGTTCGACGTTGCCGGACGGAACGGTATCCTGATGCAATCTATATCTTTCCGGATAGTTGAACTTATAAAAACATTGAGGGCAGCGTAGATTTCGTTGCCGTACAGAATTAATCTCACATGTATATCCACAGCGGGGACAGAAAATATACGCTTCCGGCGAAAAGCCATGGCTGTATTTATATCCGCACTTCTCGCAACACAGGCGGAAATGAGCTCCTTTGAGTGTATCAGCCATACTGCCGGTAGGTATGCGGAACGCCTCCATTATGAACGCCCGGAAGACAAAGGCCAGTATAAAAGCGGTTATCAGCCATTCAAAGGTGTTTGCAATTTCAGCGGCTATGTCTTTTCTTTTTCGTGAGGGTTCGCTCGACTTAGTTTTTTTGCTCTTATCTACAGACATAAAGCTATCCCTACTATAAGGCCGGCTTATGTATCGGCTCTTAATATTCAACTAAGCTGCATAACCGGCTATTTGCGTTGAAAAAATGGTATCCAGTCAATATCTACGCTCTCATTATCAATAAGTCGAGAAAATATAAGAACGTTAATTATGCCGACAAGTCCTTATCAGGTCAATAGACTATCTGTTTTGTTTATCTGCGTTTTGTATTATGCAAGCCGCTTATTGAAGCGAAAATTGCCCAGCACGCGCAACATTGCGGTACAGGCAGAATTAGGCTTTTATCAGAACCTAAGAAATGCCGTCAGATTTTTTGCAATCTTGGGAATTTTTTTGCAGAAAATTACTTGCCGACTCGAAGTCTTTGTAGTATAGTACCTTGCAGTAGTTTGGAGTTTATCTCTCTTAGCGGCTCTTCTGATAACAAAGGAATTGATTGTCCAAAGTGTCACCGAAGAGTTATTGTGTGGCAGGGATTGCAGCAGAGGCTCGTCCCTTCAACTGTGTTCAGGGCAGGCTCTGAGCCGGGCCCGCACCGAGCCGTGTCGAGGTGTCGAAGGATATGCGATGAGCTGTTGGGTAACAAGTAAGGAAAGTCTGTCATATAGCAGTTCTATTGATATAAGCGGGGATATAATTTCTCAATCGTTCTTTTCCTGAAATGAGGTAACCTATGGCAACAGTTACAAAGAAAGAACTTATCGACCGGATTGCAGAACGTACACAAGCAAAGAGGGTGACGGTCAAGCATATAATTCAAACGTTTCTTGACGAGATAACAAAGGAGCTCTGCAAAAACAACAATCGTCTGGAATTCCGGGACTTTGGTGTCTTCGAGACCAGAGAAAGAGCATCGAGAATCGCGCAGAATCCTAAAACCCTTGAGCGTGTTGAGGTGCCTGCAAAGCGAACGGTGAAGTTTAAGATGGGACGACTGATGAGAGAGAATCTTCGTGCCTCTACAGCTGAACCATCGGATGTGAAATAATATTTTATAGTAAGATGCCGTTCAGTTTTTCGGCTATAAATCCTTCGACTATAGTAGGGTGATTTTGGCTTATACGCCTTGTATAATCCCTCGTGAATCAAATAGTCGTTGGATATTTTATCGTTTCTACATGATCCATACACAGCATCCAGTTGCCTTAATTGTTTCGCATTACTCAGTACAAAAACAACGCATATCTTACGGATTTATGCTTTTTACTTGCAATTCGAGATTATTTTTGTTATTTAATAAATTGTAAATGAAGTTGGAGTGCGTACATCGATAATTGTAGATTATGTTTGCTTCAGAGGTCAAATCAGGGCTGGACTGTAATGTTCTCGTGCTGAACAGGCACTATATGGCCATCCGTATCGTGGGAGCCAGGCGGGCCTTTTCACTGCTTTTCCAAGATCTTGCTGAGGTTGTCTCGCTCGAGGAAGGCAGATATTCCAATTATGATTTCGAGAGCTGGTGCGAGGTAAGCCAATTCAAGCGCAATTTCGAGCCTGACGGACACGACTGGGTCGCCACGGTCAATCTTAATATTGCGGTGCCGCGTATTATTCGGCTGTTATTTTATGATCGTCTGCCGCGAACCGATGTCAAATTCAATCGGCGAAACATCTTCGCTCGCGACAAAAACCGTTGTCAGTATTGCGGCAGACGCCGACGAACCAGTGAATTATCGCTCGACCATGTTATTCCCAGGAGCATGGGCGGCAAAGCCGTTTGGGGAAATATAGTTTGTGCCTGCGCCGAGTGCAACGTCAAAAAAGGTGGCCGAACCCCAAAAGAAGCCAGAATGACACTTATCCAGAAGCCCATCAAGCCAAGACACAATCCGCTTGTTCATATTCATCTCGGCCAGCAGCGTTACCGTAGCTGGCAACAATTCCTCGACCACGCCTACTGGTCCGTCGAGCTAAAATAGCTCTGATGAACCTCTCTTTGCTTTGAGTCAATTTGCTCTTGGCTAAAGACCTAAAAGCGATTTGAAGTAACTCTTTATCCAGGCCCAGTGCAGGATGATATGTACCATTATCAAGATGACAAAAGCAACAGCCAGATAGAAATGTATATCGCCCCACTCATGGCGGGTCATCGACCACAACTCTCTTATCTCTCCAGCCTCTCGGCCTCCGCGAAAGCCTCGGCCATGTCCGCCACTGCCTGGTGGCAGGATATATTTAATAATAAAGCCGGTTATAGCCAATACCACCAAATCAATAAAGCTAATCAAATCGACAATAAAATTTAACGTTGTTCGTTTCATTCAGCGCTCCTAAATACAGTAATTATCTCTCGACCCGGCTCGAGACGGGTTTAGCCCCGTAATTCATTACGGGGTTGCATTTCATGCGGGTATTATACATCGTCTAAAGATTATTGGTTCACCCAAAAGTTACAAAATGCTTGTTTCACTGGAAAAATTATAACTGATATGGTTGAGGAGTTTGACCATGCTGAATGAAAAGAATTAACCGCCTATGTCTTGTGCTCTTGTGCACTTTTTGAGCTGGAGACAGGAGAGTTCGAGTCTGTCGCGCTGCGCGGCCGGATCTACGCTATGCTCCGACATAGGGGAGAATAATGAAAGAGATACCTTTAGAGAACAGAAGACAGATGACGGATGACAAAGGACAGAAGTTTACCCGCCTCTGGCGGGTCAGTCCACAGGACGCCTAACGGCGGAGTCCTTAGGACTGTCTAAAAATACTTTTCAGCCTGAGCAGCAGAGATACACCGTCCTACTAAAGAATTTGCCCAAGCTACCCGACTATTTCTTAATACCAATGCCGTAATCCCGTAAGCCCCTAAGGGGTCCCTAACGGGAGGATCCCTTGCGGGAGGCATCCCCCAGCGGACTGAATACTTCTTAAGATATTCTGATTGATTTTCAAAGAATACCTAAGTATCTTAGGTATTATTGTTACAAACATCATTCAACGATAATGATAGTGTTAACCTTCTGGAAACGACAATAAATAACCAACCACAGAATTTGGGATAGTTACTCGTTTATATGGAACTTCTTAGCTCACATTGCTCAAAGCCAATGAAGTATTTTAAATATATTCTGTTTGATTTCTAAAGAATACCTAAGTATCTTAGGTATTGAGACTCCCATATTTAGTATGGTGTATCTAAAATTAAATATTAAGCCGTAAGATAATAGGAATACCTAAGTATCTTAGGCATTATATAGAACATAGAAGTTAAAAGTGATGATTTTTTAATGGATTGGTGTCAGCACAATACCTAAGTATCTTAGGTATCAAGACTCTGGTATTTAGTATGGTGTATCTAAAATTAAATATTAAGCCGTAAGATAATAGGAATACCTAAGTATCTTAGGTATTATATAGAACATAGAAATTAAAAGTGCCGACTTTTTTGAGTGATTGGTGTCGGTACAATACCTAAGTATCTTAGGTATTATTTTTGTAAATCCTTCGATTATAAAGAAAGGAAAGTATAGATGTTTTACCAGCAGATTGTAAAAGGGAGCATCAAATTTGTGATTCTTTCAATGCTCGAAAAGCAGCAGATGTACGGCTATGGACTTATCCAGACAGCTCATCAAAAAACAAAAGGCTTTTTCCAATGGCGTCAATCAGCCGTTTATACAGCCCTGCGCAAGATGGAAAAAGCGGGACTGATTAAAGGCAGATGGAAACCTGCTGGACCTTCAAGAAAGCGAAAATATTATTCTTTAACCATAAAAGGCAAAAAGCTACTTCTGGCAAACCGAACCGAATGGCTCGCTTTTTCAAAGAACATGAATAAGATTGTTTCCAATACCTAAGTATCTTAGGTATTATTTTTATATACAGCCTTCAATTACAATGAATTAAAGGTGTCCGCCTGCCCCAAGTGGGTACTTTTTTCATTCGATAGGTTGCGATGTGCTACTATGCGAAGTTGGCTTTGCTACGAAGCACGAGTATCGCACCTTACGTGTTGCCAGATTCGTGTTTTTGGTGCTTTTCTAATTAATTTTCAAAGAATACCTAAGTATCTTAGGTATTGAGACTCGAACACTTTATATCAAGAATGAAAATGGTGTGGCAATACCGTAAGGCATCCCATAGGGAGTCCCACCCTACCAAAACAAATCCACCTTTTATTTGGCCTTAATACACCTGCGGCGAATAAACAACCAAAAACAAAAAAAGCTCATACGTAAAGCGCGTACTCGTTTTACGTATGAGTGACATGGCAACTGTTTTGAAAATCAAGCTATTCTCGGATTCAAATAATCTTTTCAATTGCTCTTTAGAACTCAATGATGCTGCCAAGCTATGTAGAGAAAATGGTGGGGTGAGCCCCACCCTACCAAAAAATACAAAATCACTTTATGTCCACTAGGTGGTATTAACAGGTAGTGCAATAATCGTGTAACTCAAAGGAGTTTTTTGATTGATATAATTTCCTCCTTGCTCATTCTTTTATTTTGCCTGCCGAAAGGCATGGCTAAGCCCATTAAAAAAACGTTTTACGTTTAACGTAACCGTGACGAGCAGCGTAACCGCTCGACGCCAAGGCGGACAAATTCCGTAGGAATGACAGGTATCGTGTGAATCCCTTCCCAATAAATCGGGACTCGGAACAGGCAAGGATTAGATTGCCGCGGCCCTTTGGGCCTCGCAATGACAGGTGTCGAGAAAAGAATTTACTTGAAAATTAAGATCTTTTCGGGTATAATAGGACCTCGTAACGCGTTTAGCGTATATCGTATCGCGTATTGAGTACATAAAAGTATAGCATATCACAATTCAAACAGAAGACAGATGACGGCACGTCTGGCGTAGCCTCTGCGAAGTCGGAAAGACAGAGGACGGAACTCAGAAGTAAATCCTAAACTCTAAACAATATCAAATGTTCAAAAAACCTGAATTCTCATTGCGAAACGAAAAACCAAAACGCAAAAATCAAGATTCAGCCGATGGGATGGGTAACTTTTCATCAAGGGACTTATTTGCCCATGCTGTCAATTTTACGCAAACCTACGTTATTCGACAATTGTCGAAAGTATTCTACAAATCGAGCCTTTTTTATGCAAAACAAAGCCAATTTGATTAAGGTCAAAAATAATGCAACCTTCTTTTCAACAAAGGATTATGAAAATGAACCACGCCGGCGACTTTGGGGGAAACAAAGCCAAACAAAGCCAATTACAGACAACAGAAGACAGACGACAGAAAACGGAGGACAGAAGTTTACCCGCCAAACTTCGGCGAGCTCAGTCGAGCCGTGGTAGGACAGATGACAGAGTCAGATGAAACGTAAAATGTTTGTTTCACTGGAAAAACTGCGGTTAATAATGTATAAGAAGCAGGCCCGCCTGCCCAGAGTGTACGGCGGGCAGGACTTTAAACAAGCAAAAAGGATTTTATAAATTGGGAGTTTAAGATGACAGCATTGGTATTAGCTCAAATATCAACTCTCGCTGAGGGGTGGACAAAAACCATCAACTACGAAATCATTAGAGGTAATGAAATTTGGCGGTTCGGCCTTGTTTTACTCGCGGTTTTGGTTGCAATGGCGGCAGGGCGAATTGTCCAGTTTTTTGTTAAGAGCTATGCCCAGCGACTGGCAAAGAAAAAAGTTGATAGTCCTCTGGCAATCTTACTTGCAGCGCTGGCAAATCCGATATATGTGGCGGTATTTGCAGCCGGCATATTTCTCGCGAAAGTCCCCCTGTTCTTTAATGACGAAAATGGGATTAGAACCTCGCTCGGTGATGGATGGACAAAAATTGCTCGTGTAATAGCTGCCATTGCCGTAGCTTATGCCCTTTATCGGCTTGTCGATGTCATCGAATTCTATTTGAATCGCCTGGTCGGCAAAACGGAAACCAAGCTCGACGACATGCTCGTGCCGGTGGTGCGTAAGGCCATGCGAGTGACAATAGCAATTGTCGCAGTTCTTCTGATTAGCGAGAATATCCTGGGGGCGAATGTAAAGTCACTTCTGCTCAGTGCCGGCGTTGGCGGTATCGCAATCGCCCTGGCAGCCAAGGAAACCATAGCCAATTTCTTCGGCTCTATTACCATCTTCGCTGATAGGCCTTTTCAGATGGGTGAGCTGGTAAAGATTGACGGCCATTATGGGCCGGTCGAGGAGGTCGGCTTTAGAAGCACTAAAATACGCACAATTGAAGGACACTTTGTGACTGTTCCTAATAGTGTGATTGCAAATTCGATTGTGGAAAATGTTGGCAGGCGTCCATTTATTCGCAGGACATCGAATATCACCATAACTTATGATTCCGGCCATAAAAAAGCCAAGAGGGCCGTCGAGATCATCAAAGAGATTTTAGCTAATGTACCGGAAGTAAATACTGACCCTGAAAAGTTACCGAGGGTGTACTTTAGCGATTTTAACGATTGCTCGTTGAACATATATATGAGCTATTGGGTTAAACCGCCCGATTATTGGCTGTATCACGAGGTCAATCAGCGGGTCAACTTAGAGATGATGAAGCGTTTCGAAGCCGAAGGTATCGAATTTGCCTTCCCAACACAAACGCTTTACCTCAAGAAGGAGTAAAAACTACCTACCGAACCGGTGAGTGACGTGGCAGATTCAACAAGAATCACAGTTGCGGCGGCTTCCGTAGCGGGCTGTTCAGCAAGGTTTAAGCGGCTGGTACGGTTAAAGCGGGCTGTGACAAATTTCTTCCTATTGCAAAAACCGGTGCTGCAAGTCACGATTTCGCCGATGGAATCTACTGCTGTTTCCATAAAAAAATGTTACTTTTTTCCCGTTAGTTGCCACTTTAAAATAGAGGAGCGTTTTTCGCTGGTCTATCCGCTTTGCGGATAGCCACAGCTTTACCTGCCTTCAGCAGACATCGGGCGGGTATGACAAAAAGTAGTGCTCATTTTTTTAAAACAACAACAGTTATGGAAATTATGCTGTACAACAAATTTCCGTGAAAAATTGTATAGAACTGTAATCCGCTGATAACGTATACAAAATTAGAAAAGAGACTGATTGGAGCTTTTTAGTTAGACTTATAATTGGAATTTTACTGCTAAATAAGAATGTAAAAAAACTTTTTTTCTCCCCTCCGGAAAACATCGGGTAACAGGACGCTACTCGATGTTTTCTTTTTATATCTATGTATTTAGCCCCCCAGGCCCGCGCTGAGCGAAGTCGAAGGGTTCTACCTGGCGGTTTTTCCTTGGGGGTTAATTACTCCGCCGAATCATCTTCGATGAGTTCCCGGTTTAATCTCGGATAGTCCCGGCCTTCGAGAATCCACCAGATATCTTCGGCGCCGTTTTTGGTCTCGTCCACGAAGTCCCAGCCGGCGTCCAGGAACGTGCTTTCTGTTTGCATCTCGATTGTGGTTTTTCCATAGGAATTGTCGCAGCCAATAGCACCGCTGCTCTCAATTCCACACATATCAGTCAGTCCGCTTGTCTCAATATCCCAGAAACAGGCGGTTACTATACCGCCACCCCAATTATCTCCCACCAAGCCACCAACTTTCTGAATGCCAGAGACTGCACCGGCTGAATAGCTGCAATGGATAGTACCGAAGTTAGTTCCTGCCAGCCCACCGACATATTCCGTTCCCAAAACCTCACCAATGGCATAGCTGCAATGGATCATACCGGCGCCGCCATTCCTTCCTGCCAACCCACCGACATTTTCAGTGCCGGAGACCGCACCGCCCGCATAGCTGCGATAGATTGTACCGTAGCCATTAAATCCTGCCAGCCCCCCAACATATACATTTCCCGAAACCTCGCTGATGGCATAGCTGTCTTTGATGGAGCCGTTGCTATATCCCACAAGTCCACCGACCTGTTCGTTGCCGGAAACATCGCCGGTCGCGTAGCTGTCACTGATACCGCCCTCATCCATGACCATATCGCCCACAAGCCCACCCACACTATTCAATCCTGAGACGTTACCAAAAGCACGGCATTGGTGAATTTCACCGCTATTGCTTCCTACAAGTCCACCAACATCTTCGTCGCCGGAAACGTCACCTGTCGCATAGCTGCCGGATATCACCCCAATATCCGACTCTGGGTTGAAAATGTCACTATCGTTTATTCCTACTAATCCCCCGGATGCCCGAACTCCTTGGACGCTTCCTGTTGCATAGCAGTCGTATATCCAGCCCCGGCTGTATCCTACTAAGCCGCCAAAAGAGAAACCGACACTTACAACTGGGATATTCGGGTCATCGATGGGTCTTAACCAACGATCTTCCGCCAATGCAACATCGCATGTCGTGTAGCAGTTTGAGATGGTTCCTTCCAGATTCGAGCCGACCAATCCCCCAACGTACGCATCTGCCAAGACTCGGCCACCATGAACATAGCAGTTGGTAATGATTCCCAAACGTAACCTGCCAGCTAAGGCGCCAACCCTAGCCACTCTTTCACTACAGGTTGCCTCCGGATACATATTGGGGTCAATCAGACCAAGATTTTTAATTTGAGCCCCAGGCCCGTTGACATATCCGAATAAACCAACAAAATCTTCACATAAATAACCTTCATACGGCGGCTCGTTGATATCCACCGCATAAGTGAAGTTGGATATAGTGTGGCCATTGCCGTCAAAAACGCCCGTGAATGGTATATTCCCAGAGGGAAATTGTGGTGGAGGCTCATAGCATCCTATCCTGTTGAATGTATCTCCCTTATAAGCAGATAAATCAATATCAGCCATCAGCTTGAAGTGTTTATCCGCGTCCTCCTGATTGAGACCGATGGTGTTGAGCTGTTCGGCTGTATAGATTAGATAGGGGTCATTGGGTTCCCCTGTGCCGCCGCCATACTTCCTCTGAGCTGTGGCGTCTAAGCTGAAGATAAAGAAATCCGCGCTGCCAGCCGGCGGGAATGTCTTGCCGACAAGATAAACCAAATCATCATTGAGGAGCGCTATGATGAGAATATTGCTACTGTCAGCGGCTTTACCCGAAAATACGATTATCGTATCGCCAATGACCGTGCCGACCAGCTCGGTCATGTCGAATTCCTCGTTCGGGTCCAGGGTGCGTCTGTATGGGCTTTCGTCCGTCGCATTCGCATCGACATGGGCGAATAAGGCTGTGCCCGCATTGGGATCGACGGTAAGCTGGAACTGTCCTTCGACGGAATAGATCCAGTGGACGCCGGCTATTCCGCCTGTCTGAATAACCGTACTCTGATCGGAAAGGAATATGTATCGGCTGCTGGATTCGACAAGCCCCTTAGGGACAAGCTCACCACCCTGAGCGGAGTCGAAGGGCTGAGAATCTGCCGTAGTAACAAACTCTTTTTCGTTTGCCTGGGCAGGAAAGCTGAGCAGACAAACTGCGATCAGGAAAAGAATTGTCCGCAGAACTTGTCTGACGACAGTCAAGATTCGCGAATTTCTTACCTCCATCATCTTTCGACCTCCTTCCTCAACCTTCGGGCAATAGGATAATTACCTGCTTTTCCTATGCTCGCTGATATGTAGTATACCAGATGAGGACTATTTGGTCAATTATGAGATGTGAAAAATGGTGTATGGACCCCCACCACCCATTCGACTGCGCTCAGGGCAGGCAGGGGTGGGGGCTAAATAGCTTATGCGTTTTTTCCGCAGCATTTTTTGTACTTTTTACCGCTGCCGCAGGGACACGGCTCATTTCTTCCGACCTTCGGCTGCTCCAATTTGATTTGCTTTACTCTCTGCTCGCCCTGCGGAGCTTGAGCTGCGGCTCGCTGTCGCTCAGCCATCGCAAACTGGCCAACCTGGTCGTGAACTGTCTGACTCACATTCCAGACACTTCTGGCTCTGGCGCCGGCCTCCAAGTGTACCTTGAAGATAATATCTGTCACCCGGTCCTCAATAGCCTCGAGCATCTCGTTGAACATTCGAAAGCCTTCCCGCTTGTATTCTATCTTAGGGTCTTTCTCAGCAAAAGAACGGGTCCAAATGCTCTCTTTTAAATGGTCCATCGAATATAGATGGTCCTTCCACGTTCCATCGTAAACCTGAACTAAGACATACTTCTCTAAATAGCTCAGCTCTTTGCGTAAAAACTCACTTCCAAGTGTTGTTAGCCTGTCTCTCAGTTCTGTCCCTTCACCAAGTTCGTCTTCTGTCAGGCAAGCCTCGAATCGTTCGTTAGCCCAATTGGTTAATTCGGTGGTATTCAGGCTGGCGATTTTATCGGCAAGCTCTCTCTCCAACTGACCGTTATTGAAGCTTTCACTGAATTCGAGCAGTTGCTTGTGCAGGTGCTGAGGCTTAGTGTTCTGAATCTGCTCGACGGAAAGGCCGGCGTTATATTTTTTATTCGCCCAATCGGCCACTGCCTCGTATGCGTACACGTTGGGGCCTTGCGGACCATAGACCATGCTCATCGCAAATTCAACCGGATATTCAATCTCTCGTTTTTTGTATTTGGCTGCAGTCTTCTCGGCGAGGAGCTGACGGATTTGCGAAGCATTTAAGCTATTTAATTGCTCGATATCTAATTTTATA
>Ga0315555_1001422_pt1 | contig 17226 bp, 19 predicted proteins | sample SalMarSW160380MG_FD_202113 | JGI IMG/M metagenome (GOLD analysis project Ga0315555, IMG submission 202113) | Salt marsh sediment microbial communities from the Plum Island Ecosystem LTER, Massachusetts, United States - Salt Marsh Sediment SW1603-80 ... | reverse complement strand
CGGGCTCTTTTTATTGCTTTAGCTAATTTTCTTTGGTGTTTAGCGCAGGTGCCGGTTCGCTTGGGCGGCAGTATTTTTGCCTGACCAGAAATAAACCGACGAAGCAGTTCGATGTCCTGATAGTCAATTTCTTGAATTTTTTGCTGACAAAAAAAACAATTTTTCATAAGAATCAAGGGACAGTTCTTGGTCTGACGAGGAAGTCCCTAAGTAGAATTTTTAAAAAGGGATATTATTTACATCAACTTCTTCTTTGGTTTCTGTTTCTTTTTCGCTGGAGATGGATTCGTCTTTAGTTGGATTTACGGAGTTTTCATCTTTAGTTTCTATTGGTTCTTCTGCTTCAATAATCGGGATTTCTTCTTGAGAGATAGGAGTTAGTTCTGCTTGGTCTGGGGTTTCGACTGGAGTGGTTGGGCTAGACGAACCAGCGCCAGCTAAGCGAGGACCCATTTGCATAAATTCCATAATTATTTCTGTCCGGTATCTTTTAACCCCATCTTGACCTTGCCAATTATTGGTTTGCAGACGTCCTTCTACTAAAATAGGCATGCCTTTTTTTAAATACCGAGAACAGATATCAGCTCGTTTGCCAAAAGCAACGATGTTGTGAAATTCAGTACTTTGCTGTTTATTGCCTTCTTTATCAGTATAGTGTCGGTTGCTGGCTACACCAAAAGAGGCAACTGATTGACCAGAAGGCAAGCTCCTAATTTCCGGGTCGCGGGTTAAGTTACCGGCAATAATAGCTTTATTGAAGTTCATAAATTCAATTAACAATTAATAATCAAACAATATAACAATTTTCATTGTTTTATTGTTCCATTGTTTCATTGTTTTATTGGTTAAGTATTTCCTCCAGTTTTTTATCCAACTCTTCTATTTTGACTTTTTCTCTGCCAGGGGCAGACTCGCCTCTGGCAAGTTTTTTTACGGGGGGTGTTTTATCTTGGATTGGTTTTTCGAAAAGAGGGATTTCTTTGGCCACCAATGGTTCTATTCGGTCAACTATTTTATGGTTAATCGCTTCTTGAATTGGTTTATATTTTGTTTTTTTCTTAGTGATAATAAAATAACGGAGGATATCCTTTTCTAAATTTAGTTGTTGGCTAAGTTGGTTAATCAGCTGGCCGGCCAAAAGAAAATTGAGATTAAAATAAAAGGCCTGGCGATGTTTTTTAAGAGGGTAAGCTAAATTTTTCTTGAGACCAGGAGATAAATTTTCTTTTTCAGAGAGAGAACCGCCTTTTTCAATAATCCATTTTTTAATCTTTTGGCTGGTTTCTTCTAATTTTTTTTGCTCCAGCAGAGGAGAAAGCAAATAAGTTAGTTGATATGTTTTGTTTTCTTCGTTCATAAAAATAGGGTAGCAGAGAAAAGAAAGGAGGTCAAGGACTGCATTCCAAGGACAGTCCTTGGTCTTATCTGAAGGACAGTCCCTAAGTAGAACATTCTTATATTTTAAATTCTATAACATCTCCGTCCTGGACGACATATCCTTTTCCTTCAATGCGGAGGATGCCTTTTTCGCGGGCGGATGACCAGCTTTTGGCTTCAACTAATTTCTGCCAATTGATTACTTCGGCCCGAATAAATTTTTCTTCAAAGTCGCTATGGACCACCCCGCCGGCTTGAGGGACTTTTAAGCCATTTTTTAAAGTCCAGGCTCTTGTTTCCTGACCACCAGTGATAGTATAAAAGATGATTAAATCTAAGGTCTGATAGCAGGCCTTAATTAACTGGTCTAATTGAGAAGGGGATAATTCCAGTTCTTTTTGTTCTGCTTCGGATAATTCACTCGTATCCGATTCTAATTTAAGGTCAAGAGCCACTCCCTGACTCGGGGTTTTTTCTTGAGAACTGCTGACATTAAAAACATAAATAACTGGTTTAGCGGTTAAAAGGCCTAATTCCTTAATCAAAGATTGATTAACCATTATCTCTGGTTGGCTAATAAGCGTCTTTTCTTGGCTCAATGTTTCTTTCATTTTATTCAATACTTCCAATTCCTCAACTGACTTTTTGTCGTTGGTCTTAGCTTGTTTTCTAACTTTTTCTAAGTGTTTTTCAATCGTTTCCAAATCTTTCATTATCAGTTCGGTGTTAACTATTTCAATGTCGCGTTGGGGATCGGGTTGTCCTTCAACGTGAGTAATTTTTTCGTTTTTAAAAACTCTGACTACCTGACAAATAGCGTCAACTTCCCGGATGCGGGCTAAAAATTGATTGCCTAAACCCTCGCCTTGATGAGCATTTTTGACCAAGCCGGCAATATCAACAAATTCAATGACCGTGGGAGTAATCTTTTTCGGTTTGACTACGACGGCAATTTTTTCTAAATGTTCGTCAGGCACGGCCACCACGCCAATATTGGGGTCAATAGTGCAAAAAGGATAATTAGAAATATCCACTGCTTGTTTAGTCAGCGCTTTAAAAAGAGTTGATTTGCCGACATTAGGCAGGCCGACAATGCCAATAGAAAAAGACATAGATGTTATCCGAGGACAGTCCTTGCTGCTCTTTAGGGGCTTGCCCTCGTAAATAGTATAGCAAAAACGAGGAAAAATAAAAGGATAAGCTTTTGGCTCATCCTTTTTTATTATTGTCCCTCTTTTCCTATCTTGGTCTTGCCTATTTTTTTACTCCATTACTTTTATTTCTTATCTCTTTTTCAGTTAGTTTTAGTTCATCCAGTAATGCTTCAGAATCTTCTTTTATACTGGGAGAGATTTCCGATAACTTAATTACGCCTTTAGTCAGTTTATTAATCCTGGCCGAGAAGCCACCTAGATTCATTAAGCGATTTCTAAGACGATGACAGATTTTATCAAAAGCTTTTTCGTCTCTTTCCTCGTCTCTTTTGGAAACGGCTAAAGCTAAATGAGAAATGAAACGTCTCTCTTCCGGAGAAAGCTTTCTCATTTTTAACTCTTCCATTTTTTGGCTGACTTCTCTTTTGATGATATTTTTAATTCGTTCTGGTTTCTCAAAGAATGTTCTTTCAGAAGTAAGCATTTCAGCAACAATTTCCATAAATGTCTCTAATCTTTTCTTTTTTTCTTTCTTTATCTTGTCAGTCAATTCTTTCTTCAATTGTCTTTGCGAAATCATCACTATTTCCTCCTTTCTGAGTTTAGTTGTTAAAAAACTGTTACCAGTGGCTTGCTTTTTGTCAGGAACCGTCCTTGTATTTGCTTTTTAAAAAGCAAATACAAGGACGGTTCCTGGTCTAAAGGACTGCTATTTAGAGACAGTCCCTGAAGATATTTTTATATTAAGGTGTCCTCTGAAAAATTCCTGACCGGTCATTGGTTTTTTGCCGGCTGGTTGGACAAGTTCTAAAAATAAAAAACCCTTCTTAGTAGGAAGAGTTGCTTCTTGTTTTTGCTCAACAGCTTTAGCTTTGAGAATCTTTATTCTTTTCCCGTTAAAGTCAGTCCAGGCGCCAGGCCAGGGATAAAAAGCTCTGATTTTTCTGGCAATTACCTGGGCGCTTTGTTGCCAATCAATCTGGCCATCTTGCCGGGTTAATATTTTAGTGTAGCTGGCTCGGCTTTCGTTTTGTGGTTGCGGTTTAATCTTATTTTGAAGATATTGAGGGAGGATTTCTATTAAAAAACTGGCGGCTAATTGAGCTAATTTTTTTTCTAAAGTTTGATAATTTTCATCAGAAGCGATAGCCATCTTTTTTTGTCCGATAATGGGACCATGGTCAATTTTTTCGTCCATCAACATAATTGTCAGACCGGTTTTCTTATCATTATTAAGGATAGTTGTTTGCATAGGCGAGGGACCGCGATATTTAGGCAAAAGAGAAGGATGTAGATTAAGACAACCAAATTTAGGAATTTCTAAAATATCTTTAGGAATCATTTTACCATAAGCAGCTAAAATAATCAAATCTGGTTTGAGTTTTGATATTTCTAAGGCAATCTCAGCTATTTTTTCTGGCTGGAAAAAAGGTAACTTGTATTTTAAAGCGATTTGTTTGATTGGTAAAGGAGTGATTTCCTGCTTCCGACCGGTCGGCTTATCCGGAGCAGTAATTACTTTAATTATATTATATTTGTTTTTGATTAAGTTTTCCAAAGAAGGCACGGCAAATTGCGAAGTGCCAATGAAAATGATTTTAGGATAGTCCATAATTGACATTTATCAGGGACAGTCCCTCAGAGACAGTCCTTGGAACAAGGACTGTCTCTGAGGGACTGTCCCTGGATTACAATCCTTTATCAACAATCAAAACACCGCTTAAATGGTCAATTTCATGTTGGATAATACGGGCTAAAAGACCTTTAGCTTTTATTTTAACTGGCTGACCATTAAGAGCGAGCCCTTGAACAATTATTTTAACTGATCGGGTAACTGGTACAGAAAGATTAGGCAGGCTTAAACAACCTTCTTCTATTATTTCTTTTTTACGAGAAGTTTTTTTTATTTGAGGGTTGATTAAGGCCAGAGCTTCTTTATCAGGTTCCGGCTTAGCGATAATTATCTGAAGCAATTGGCCAACTTGGGGAGCCGCTAAACCAATTCCATCTTTAGCTTTCATGGTCTCAATCATATCTAAAACCAACTGCTTGATTTGAGTAGTTATTTCCTTGACCTCTTTAGCTTCTTGTCTTAGAATGGGATTATCTTGACCTGTTTGAATAGGTAAAATCATTGTTTAGTCCTTTGAAAATAAGGGGGATGAAGAGATGGCCTGGTATTGATGGATAGCTATCGTTTATGTGATTTTTGCTTTGTTAATTATTATTCTGACAATGATAATAGCTGTCAAGAGTGAACGACAGGACCGCTGGCAGAGAAAACCCGATTATTGGCGTCTTGGCCAGGGAGCTGTCATCTTTGGTCTGAGTTGGTTTTATTATTTAGCCGTTGAACCATTAACGCGAATAAATAAGGAGGTGAGAGAAATGAAACAACGATCTTCTTCGGCATCAGCCTTTAATTATTTTCTTTGGGTCTTCACTGTTTTTGTCAGTATTATAGTTATAATGCTGATAGCTTACGCGGTAATTTGGCTGAAATCGGAAATGATTTGGTCTTGGCAAACGTTTTACGGATGGCTGCTTTTCATTTACATTTCGGGATTGTATTTGGTCTCTGGTCTCGAATTAGCTGTTGTTCAGTGGCGTTCCAAGCTAAAATATCAGAATGGAGGAGTATTCTTTCTGGTCAATATTTTTGAACTGAGCTTAGTAACGATTGCCTGGCCGGCTATCGGTATCTATTTTCTTCTTGATGATTACTCCGGTTTTTGATGGAGGCCCAACAACTTTTCTTCGGTCAATTGGCTGATAGGCCCGCAGAATGTTTTTTTTGCGGGTTTTTTATTTAACCATCCGCCATTCAATATCTGATTCCTGGCCGACAAATTCTTTCCATTCTTCGTCTTGGCTAATCACATACCATTTCTTTTTGGTGGCTGACCAGATCATGGGGTCATCTCGGAAAAATGGTTTTTTAACTATTTCTTTTGGTTTGAGGCGGTCTAATTCCAACCATTTTTTAAAAACGGTTTCAATGGCATAGTCCAAATTGCGTGATTTAGCCCATTGGGCTACTTTGGTGATGGCTTTTTTAGCTTCGCGAAGTGAACCGGCCAATTCTAATAGTTGTTTAGCTGGTCTGGTATAACGGGAATAAACTATTTTTCTTTTCTTAGCATCGTCTTTTATTTTATCCAAACTTAGCCCCTTGGTCTGAAAGTAGTGATTGACAATTTTCTGAATAGCTGTTTCTTGGCGTTTTTTTTGCGCTGAAGTTTTCCGAGACCGACCTCTTTTTTTTCCGCCAGCCCTAACTTCAATGGGTCTTAATTGCTTTTTAGTTTTCTTTTTTTGGGGCATAATTAGATGTTCCTTTGGTGAACATATTTTAAGCCAGCTTTAATAAAGAAGAGCTTCTTTTGTTACTTTTCATTATAGTCCTTCTTTGTTATACTTCAAGTATTATGAAAAGTCACCGGATTTTTATTGCTGTCAATTTACCGGCCCCAATCAAGAAAAAATTATTAGAGTTTCAGCGGCAATGGGCTGATTTGCCGGTTCGTTGGACTAAAGAACCGAGTTTGCATATCACCTTGGTTTTTATTGGTTATGTCGGTAATGATGAAATGTTAGAAATTTGTAAGTTAGCTCGTCAGGCGGTCAAAAAAAATCAACCTTTTGAAATTAAATTAAAAAGAATTTCTTTAGGACCGTCCTCAAGACCGCCGCGGCTGATTTGGATAGAAGGGGAGGAAAATCCTGCTTTGGCTCAATTAAAAAATAACCTGGAAGACGCTTTACTTAATTCGACTACTAGTGGCTATAATCATCAGGAAACTCGTCATTTTCGAGTTCATATTACTTTGGCCAGAATTAGGCAAGAAGAGTGGCGACGTTTGCCTAATAAACCTGAAATAGACCAAGAAGTTTCTTTGTTTTTTCCAGTCGAATCAATAGAAGTTATGGAAAGCCGATTGTTAAAAGATGGAGCAGAGTACACTGTTTTAGAATCAATCAAATTATGAAAACGGAAATTTTAGGAGTCAAAATGGACAATTTGGCTATGGAAGAAGCTCTCCAAAAAGTAGAGGACTTTTTAAAAGATGGCCAGCAGCATTATATTGTTACCCCTAATCCAGAGTTTTTAATAGAGGCGCAAAAGGATAAAAAGTTTAAGAAAATTCTCAATCAGGCGGATTTAGCTATGCCTGATGGCATTGGATTAATCTTTGCTTCTTGGTTTTTGTTACAACCACTGAAGCAAAGAATTGCCGGCACGGATTTAATGGAAAGAGTTTGTCAGAGAGCTGCTTCCCGAAAATGGCCGGTTTTTTTATTAGGTGACAAGGAAGATGGTTTAGTCGAGAAAACAGCCGGCAAATTAATAAAGAAATATCCTGGCTTAGAGATTAACTCTTTGAATAAAATTCTGGGTTGCTTTAAGGAAAAAATCACTGAATCAGTTTCCTTGGTTGAGAATAGGCCAGCAGTACTTTTCTTGGCTTTGGGAGCGCCTAAGCAAGAAAAATGGATCGCCAGGAATTTAAGAAAAATGCCTTCAGTTAAGTTAGCTATGGGCGTAGGCGGTGCTTTTGATTTCATTTCTGGTCAAGTTCCTCGGGCGCCTAAGTTTTTGCGGGCAATTGGTTTGGAATGGCTTTGGCGATTATTTTGTCAGCCCTGGCGAATTAAACGTATTTTCAAGGCAGTTATTGTTTTTCCCTGTTTAGTGATAAGGAGTGTATTTCAGGGACTGTCCCTCTAATACAGTCCTTGCAAACAAGGACTGTATTAGAGGGACAGTCCCTGAACCGGGGAATCCCTAAGTATTATGGATTTATCAAGGATTAAAAAAGCATATTTTATTGGCCTAAAGGGAGTGGGCATGACCGCTTTGGCTCAGATTCTCCAGGGTCGGGGAATAAATGTTTTAGGTTCCGATACCAAGGAGAAATTTTTTACTGATCAGGTTTTGAAAAAATTAAAAATCAGAGTAATTGAAGGTTTTGATAAAAAGAATATACCGCTTGATGTCGATTTGGTTATTGTCTCGGCGGCTTATCTTAGTCCAGGAGTGAAAAATCCAGAAGTTGACCAAGTAAAGAAACAAGGTTTGCCTCTTTTAACCTATGCGCAGATTTTAGGACAGCTTTTCCAGGAAAAGTATGGTTTGGCCGTGGCCGGCACTCACGGTAAAAGCACGATTACGGCTATGTTAGGACTGGTTTTAGAAGAAGCCGGTTTTGACCCGACGGTCATTGTCGGAACAAGGGTGATTCAATGGCAGAGCAATGCCCGGATAGGTCATTCTCGATATTTGGTCGCCGAAGCTGATGAATACCGCAATAATTTTTTACATTACTCACCCCAGGTTTTAGTTTTAACCAGTTTAGAATACGACCACCCTGATTTTTTTAAGGACTTTCGAGAATATCAAGAAACCTTTCAACGGCTTGTTCAAAAAATTCCCACCCACGGTTTTATTGTGGCTAACGGACAAGATAAGCGCGTTAAAGAAGTAATTAAAAAAGCTAAATGTCGAGTGGTTGAATATTTCCCTGACCGATTAAAGATTAAATTAAAGGTGCCTGGTCAGCATAATCTTTGGAATGCTTCAGCGGCCATGACCACTGCTTTAGAATTAGGCATTAAAGCAGAAACGATAAAAAAGGCCTTGGCTGATTTTCAAGGGACCAGTCGGCGTTTTGAAATAAGAGGTCAGTCAAAGGGGATTCTGCTGATTGATGATTATGCTCATCATCCCACAGAAATTCAGGTGACTTTGCAGGCGGCTAAAGAGTTATATCCTCAAAAGAAAATTTGGGCGGTTTTTCAGCCGCATACTTTTAGTCGGACAGAGGCGCTTTTGAAAAATTTCGCCTCTGCTTTTGAGCAGGCTGACCAGGTAATTATTTTGGATATTTGTGGTTCAGCGCGGGAAAAATCAGGTCAGGTTCATGCTCGAGATTTAGTCAGGGAAATTAGAGAATATAAAGATGGCAAAGTAAAATACATTTCTACCATCAAAGAAACAGCTGAATACCTAAAGAAACAAGCTCAAACCGGTCAAATCGTTTTGACTATGGGCGCCGGGGATGTTTGGAAGTTATCCACAATTCTCTTGTTTTAATTTAAATCAAAGTATTGTATAATTAACAATAAGGGAGCCAAGCACTTAACGCTTTGAGGGCTCGGCGAACGAACAATAATTTTAAGCTTCGTTTATAATTGGCAGCGAGGGAGAAATACAAGAATAAAATTCTTGTATTTCGACCGAATGAACCAATTTCAAACTCTGTTTATAATTAAAAAAGAAAGGAGACAAAAGTTATGACTTGGGTGTATATTATCATCGGTTTAGTCGTGGTTATTGGCTTGGTTTATTGGCTTAAGTCAAAGAAGAAAGAAGAGGGAGTAGATTTGTCAACTCCTTCGGAAACTCCTTCAGAAACTTCTCAACCGACTGAAATAGAAGAAACTCCTGCTGAAGAAACTCCTTCTGATGAAGAAAAGCCGATGTAGATTAATTAAATAGGCCTTAGGGGCGCAACTCCTAAAAATTCCAAGCAGACAAAAGTCTGACAGTTTGTTACTTGTCAGACTTTTTGTATTTTAAAAATGATTATGCTAAAATGTAAAAGCCATTTGGGCTCTTAGGATACAATTCAGATCCAATTATCATTTATGCTCAAAAAAATCTTTAGTCATTCTTTTATTTTATCTTTATTAATTATCGTCGGTCTAATTTTTTTTAATAGTCAGGGCTGGTTAAAAATTCCTCAAGATATTTTTTTTAGATTAACTGGATTCGGTCAAAAAATTAGTTACCAGATTGCTTTAAAGACCAATGATTTGATTGATTTTCTCACTTCCATTAATAAGTTTAACCAGAAAAATATTCAACTAACCAAGGAAAATGAAGAACTGCTAAGTCAACTGGTTCAATTAAAAGAGATGGCCCGGGAGAATGAATTTCTTCGTCAGCAAATAGGTTTAGTTTCCGGAGAATCGCCGCAGTTGATTTTAGCTAATGTTATTGGTCAAAACTTGTCTCCTTTTGAGAAATGTCTTTTAATTAATCAGGGCGCCAAAGATGGCGTTGAAGAAAAGGCAGTTGTCATTATGGCCGGGAATTTTTTAATCGGCCAAGTTATTGAGGTAGGCAGTTCCTTTGCCAAAGTCCAATTAATTATTGACCCTAATAGTCGGGTTAATGCCCTGATTCAAGAATCAGGAGTGGCTGGTTTAGTTAAAAGTAACCAGGGGCTAAATTTGACCGTTGATTTAATTCCCCAAGGGGAAACTATTAAGGAAGGTCAAACAGTGGTTACTTCTGGTTTGGCCGGTATTTTTCCTTCAGGATTACTTATCGGCCAAATTAGTCAGGTTGTTTCAATTGATGTTCAGGTTTTCCAGGAAGCTAAAATTGAACCAGCTTTTGATTTTAAGAAATTAGACAAAGTTTTTGTAATCAAGAACTAATCAGGAACTGTCCTCATATTTACTTTTTAAAAAGTAAATATGAGGACAGTTCCTGACCTACGATGAAATCCTTTTTTGCTATTCTAATTTTATTATTAGCAGTGATTTTCCAGACAACACTGGTTCCTTTTTTATCTCTCCGCGGGGTAATCCCTAATTTAGTTTTAGTTTTAATTTTGTTTTTAGTTATTTTTAAAAGTTTTCAAGAAACATGGTGGCTGATAATTTTAGCTGGTCTTTTTTTAGATTTATTATCAGGTTTGCCTTTGGGCTTGATTAGTTTGAGTTTATTAATTACCGCTTATTTGATTGACCGCTTTAACAGAAGTGTTTTTTCAGGAGCTAAAATTTGGCTGGTCGCCGCTTTGGTTGCTTTAGGTAGTTTATTTTATAATCTTATTTTAATTGGGTTGAGTAGGTTGTTTATCTTAATCAATCTTAGCCAAAAAGTTACTTATTCTAATGTTTTTTCTTGGGATTATTTAATTACTTTGTTTTTAATCATTGCCTATAACTTAGTTGCCTTGCTTTTCTTTTATGGAATTAAAAAAATATTTTATCAAAAACAAGGCGCGAGAGGATATTGAAGCAGAAGAAATTTTCTTAGATGCCGAGGCTATCCGCTCTTTAGAAGATAAGGGGAAATTAGAGCAGCCGATTAAGCGCCGTAATTTTTTCCTTTTCTATGCTTTAATTATTGTTTGTTTGGCGGGATTATTGCTGCAGGCCGGTCATCTGGAAGTAATCAAAGGAGAATATTATCAGAATTTAGCCCAAGGTAATCGATTAAGAATTTATTCTTTGCCGGCTCCTCGCGGCATTATTTACGATCGTTTTCAGCAACCACTGGTCTATAATGTTCCCAGTTTTGATTTGGCGGTTAATTTAAATGATTTTTTAGATAATCCGCTTTCAGTTCAAGAAGAAATTTTGGAGAAGGTGGCCAAAATTTTGGAGGGAGAACTCTTCCAGGAGAAGTCCCATTTCCAAAAAGAAGAACTCAAACAAAAAATAGCCGAAGCCCAGGGTCAAGTCGGTCAGTTAGTTTTAGCTAAAAATATTGAGCGGTCAGCCGCCTTAATCTTAGAAAGTTTAATTAAGGATTGGCCGGGCTGGCGTCTGGAGAAAAATCCTCGTCGTCAATATATGACCGCTTCTTATTTCGCTCACATTTTAGGTTATACTGGTCAAGTTAGTCCGACTGATTTAGAAGAGCATCCTGATTATTCGTTAAATGACCAAATTGGCAAGATTGGTTTAGAATTACAATATGAATCTTTTTTACGGGGGCGACCTGGTCAAGAACAAATAGAGGTAGATTTCTCAGGTAAAACACAAAGTTTATTAGCCACTAAACCAGCTCAGTCCGGTCAAGGTCTGATTCTTCATATTGATGAAGAATTACAGAAAAAGGTCTATCAGAGTTTAGAGAAAACGCTTAATCAGTTGGGTTCAAAAAAAAAGGCGGCGGCTGTCGCCATGGACCCGCGAAATGGCGGTATTCTGGCTTTGGTCAGTTTGCCCAGTTTTGATAATAATCTTTTTGCCCAAGGCATTTCCCAAATAGATTTAGCTGTTTTAAAGAATGACCCAAATCTGCCATTTTTAAATCGAGCCTTAGCGGGCCAGTATCCTCCCGGTTCAACCATCAAACCGATGATTGCCGCGGCCGCTTTAGAAGAAGAAATCGTCAAACCCGAACAACAGATTAATTGTCAGGGGGGGTTAAGTATTGTTCATCAATACGAATCTCAAATTATTTATCATTATCCTGATTGGAAAGCCCATGGTTTAACGGATATAATCAAAGCAATTGCCCAGTCCTGTAATGTCTTTTTTTATACCGTTGGCGGCGGTTATGACCAGATAAACGGCTTAGGGGTAGAGGGAATTAAAAAATATCTTCAATATTTTGGTTTAGGCCAAGCCAGTCAAATAGATTTACCTCATGAGGAGATTGGTTTAATTCCGGACCGAGAGTGGAAAAAAGAAGCTAAACCAAATGAGGATTGGTATCTTGGCGATACTTATCATTTAGCCATTGGTCAGGGAGATATTTTAGTTACTCCCTTACAGCTCACTTCAGCCATAGCCAGTTTAGTTAACGGCAATATTTTGTATCAACCGCAATTAGTTGATAAAATTATTGACTCAAATAAAAAGATAGTGGAAGATATTCCGGCTAAAGTTATCCGACAAGAATTTATTAAATCAGAAAACATAAAAACAGTTCAAGAAGGAATGCGCCAGGCCGTCTTAACCGGTTCAGCTCGCGCTTTAGCTAATTTAGCAATCAAGGTAGCGGGCAAGACCGGCACGGCTCAATTTGGCACCAGAGGAGAAGCCCATGCTTGGTTTGTTGGTTACGCTCCCTATGAAGAGCCGCAAATTGTCCTAACTATTTTAATTGAAGGCGGCGGTTCAGGAGACCAAGCAGCTGTGCCGGTTGCCAAAGAAGTTTTAGAATGGTATTTTAGTCAGTAAGATCGTTTTGGGGTACGACTCCAGTTGCGACCTTAGTTACCATGAAATATATTTCAGCCGAAGGACGCCAAAAATTAAAAAAAGAATTAGAAGAACGAAGGACGATTAAACGCCAGGAAATTGCTCAGCGATTGGAGCATGCCAAGGATTTAGGGGATTTGAGTGAAAATGCTGAATACGCGGCCGCTAAAGAAGCTCAGGCATTTAACGAAGGCAGGATTTTAGAATTAGAGGAAATTATTAAGGAAGCCGCTCTGATTAGACCAAGCAGAAAAAAACAGAAGCAAGTTGAGATAGGTTCAATTGTTGAAGTGAAATTAATAGACCGGGTCAATCCCGTTAAAGGTTTCTTTGCCAAACAACAGACCCGCTTGCAGGCGAGGCAAACCTTTACTATTGTTGGCTTCCATGAGGCTGAACCAGGTCAGGGTAAAATTTCTAATGAATCACCTTTAGGTCAGGCCTTTTTTGGTCATCGAGTTGGTGATATAATTGAAGTGGAAACACCGAAAAAGAAAGTCAAGTATAAGATTGTCAAAATCAAATAAAATTTGGGATTAATTATGTCTTCCATTAAATCTATTAAACAAACCAGATTAAAGAAACTGGCCAATATTCAGAAAGAGGGTCTTAATCCTTATCCGGCCAAAGTTAAACGGACTCATACTTGTCAGGAGGCGATTGATGATTTTGAACAGCTGATGGTTGAAAAATCAGCTAAAGTCAGCCAAAGGCGACCCGCCTCTGGCCTGGGCGGATCCGCCTCTGGAGAAAAAGAGGTAGTTTTGGTTGGTCGTTTGCGGACTATCCGTGAACACGGCGGTTCTACTTTTGGGGACATTGAGGACGGTTCAGCTAAATTCCAGATTTACTTAAAAAAGGATGACTTAGGCGGCAAGGATTACAAATTTTTTCTGGATAATTTTGATATCGGCGATTTTATCGAAACTAAAGGAACTTTATTTTTGACTAAGAAAGGTGAAAAAACTCTTTTGGTTAAGGATTATCAGATGTTAGCCAAGAGTTTTTCTCCTTTGCCGGAAAAATGGCATGGTCTTAAAGATGTGGAAGAGAGATTTCGCAAGAGATATTTAGACCTGTTAATGAATAAAGAAGTCAGAGAAATTTTTAAAAAACGAGGCGAAGTTGTTAAAAAAATAAGGAAGTTTTTAGAGAAAAATGAATTTATTGAAGTAGAAACGCCGATTTTACAGCTGTTGTACGGCGGGGCTAGCGCTAAACCATTCAAAACGCATCTTAATGCTTTAGATCTTGATTTATATTTAAGAATCGCTCCGGAATTATATTTAAAAAGATTGTTGGTGGGCGGCTTTGAAAGAATTTTTGAAATTGGACGATGTTTTAGAAATGAAGGCATAGATAGAGAGCATAATCCCGATTTTACTATGCTGGAGTGTTACGCGGCTTATTGGGATTGGAACAACTTAATGGAGTTTATGGAAGAACTGATGCATCATATTGATCCTAAAATTTTTCCTAAAAAGTGGGATAGGGTTGAATACAAAAATGTTGTTAAAAACGGCGATGAAAAAGAAAGTTTTGCCAAGATTAATAAACCGACTTTTGTTTTACATATACCCAATATTCTTTTGTGTAAAAAAGGGGAGGCGCTTCAGGGAGTTGTTCGGGGAATAGAATTAATTAAGGCCTTTACAGAACAAAATAATCCCATAGAACAAAGAGAAGCATTTAAAGCGCAGGAAGTTTTGCGTAATAAAGGAGATAAGGAGGCCCAACCCTTAGACAATGATTTTTTGGAGGCTTTAGAGTACGGTATGCCTCCATCAGCCGGCTTCGGCTTGGGTTTAGACCGCTTAGTGGTTATTTTAACCAAGGCGCGCAGCTTAAGAGAATCAATTCTGTTTCCCTTAATGAAACCTAAGTGAAAAAGTAAGGGACTGTCCCTCGGATACAGTCCTTGAAACCAAAACCATGCTTGATATAAAATTCATTCGCGAAAACCCGGACGAGGTTAAGGATGGCTGTCGAAAGAAACAGGTCAAATGCGACATTGATTATCTTTTGGAATTGGATAAAAAAAGAAGGCAAATGCTTCAGGAAATAGAGGGATTCAAATCAGAACAAAATAAATTTAGTCAGCAGGCAGTTGATGAGGAACAGCGTAAAAAAGCTAAAGAGATTAAAGATAAAATAAAAAAATTAGAGCCAGAAATGGACAAAACAGAAAAGGAATTTATTGGTTTAATGAAGAAAATTCCTAATTTGCCGCTCGATGATGTACCAGAAGGTAAGAACGAAAAAGAAAATAAGTTTTTACGCAAGGAGGGCAAAAAGCCGAAACTTGATTTTTCACCCAAAGATTATTTAGCCGTTGCTGAAAAACTGGATATTATTGACATAGAAAGGGCGGCTAAAGTCAGCGGTACTCGTTTCGGTTATCTTAAAGGCGGGGCAGCTTTATTGGAATTTGCTTTAATCCAATTAGCTTTTGAAATTTTGACTAAGGAAGGATTCGTTCCGGTGATTCCGCCAGTCATGCTTAAAGAAAAGCCAATGGCCGGTATGGGTTATTTAGACCAAGGAGCAGACGAAGTTTATCACTTAGAAAAAGACAATTTGTATTTAGTTGGTACCTCCGAGCAATCAATAGGCGTTATGCACATGGACGAAATTCTAAAGGAAAAAGATTTACCTAAAAGATATGTTGGTTTTTCAACCTGTTTTCGGCGAGAAGCCGGCGCTTATGGTAAAGATACCAAGGGAATTCTAAGGGTTCATCAATTTGATAAAGCAGAGATGTTTAGTTTTTGCTTACCAGAAAAATCAAAAGAAGAGCATCAATTTTTATTATCAATGCAGGAAAAGTTGATGAAATTAATAGAGGTTCCTTACCAGGTAGTTCATTTATGTACTGGCGATACAGCAGCGCCTTCAGTTTCTACTTATGATATTGAGGCCTGGATGCCGGGACAAAATCAATATCGCGAAACCCATTCAACCAGCAATTGTACTGATTTTCAAGCAAGGCGGTTGAATATTAGGTACAAAAGTAAAGACGGTGTAAAGTTCGTTCATACTTTGAATGGAACAGCTTTTGCTCAAAGGTCAATTTTAGCTATTATTGAGAATTATCAGCAGAAAGATGGCAGCATTAAAGTTCCCAAGATTTTGCGGAAGTATATGGCCGGAATGAAAAAAATCGGATGATCAGGGACTGAAAAATAATCAGGGACTGTCCCTAAGATACAGTCCCTCTTAAGAAGGACTGTATCTTAGGGACAGTCCCTGTGTTACAGTCCTTGTAGGCTATGAAAAAAACTCGCTTTCAGAAGAAAAAAACTTCTTCCCTCAAGAGAAAAATTTTCGGAGGGTTGTTTTTTTGTTTACTGGCCGGCTTAGCTTATTTTTTTATCTGGTCACCCGTTTTATGGATAGAGAAAATTGAATTTAAGGAAGAATTCAGGGACTGTCCTTCGGATACAGTCCTTAAATCAAGGACTGTATCCGAAGGACAGTCCCTGAATGTTCTGTCCCTGATTGTTCAAAACAATCTGGAGGAAAAACTTTGGCAATTTATTCCTCGAAAAAGCATTATTTTAGCGCCTCATGATAAAATTAAAGAGGATATTTTGGAGAGTTTTCCTGAAATTAAAGCAGTGGTGGTAAATAAAAAATTACCTCGTCTTGGTGCTTTGGCCTCTTTAACTAAGACGGCCGAGGCAACAATAGAGATAATTATAGAAAAAAGGAAAAGTATTGGTATTTGGTGTCAAATTAAGGAAGAAAATGTTATTGCCAGCGAGCACAACGAGCGAAACAATTCTCAAGAGAATAACGAGATTATGGAGCCTGTCCCGAGTGAAGCAGGAGATCTTTCTGCGGCTTCTGGCAATGACAATTTAACTGAACCAAAAATTACCAAATGTTTTTATATAGATAAAGAGGGGATTGTTTTTAAAGAATCACCTTTAATCAGCGGCAGTCTGGTTTTAAATATTTTTAGTTCCAAAAAACAGTTAGTTGATTTGAGAAACGAAGTCGTCTCTCCAGAGGCAATTGATTTTATTTTAACGATTAATAAAGAATTGCCAAAAATAAAGACGGTCACCGGACCGTCTTGGCAGATACTTGATTTTAAAATTATCTCTCCGGAAGATTTAAGAGTAAGAACCACTCAAGGATGTCAGATTTATTTTAATCCGACTTATTCAGTTGATTCGCAGCTTAAAGCCCTGGAAATGGCTTTAGAAAAAGAGATTAAGGAAAACTGGCCTTCCTTGGAATATATCGATTTAAGGATAGAGGGAAGAGTGTATTACAGGTAGAATTCAGGGATTGTAACTCAGGGACAGTCCCTGAATGCCTTCTTTTGTTATTCTATGTAATAAACAAAAATTGAATGACCAATTATCGTGACCGGCTCGTATTGGTTCAGCCAATTATAGTAGTCGGTTTTTTGGTTAAAACCGGGCGCTGGCAAAGCGCGACCGCCTTGAAGTAGAGTAGCCGAAACAGCCAGCCAACTATGGGGCGGTAAATCAGCTGGATTGCGGTCGCCCCACCAATCTTGAAATTTTTCTCCCAGATAATATTTTGCTGACCCGCCGCCGAAATAATTAAGATAAATTTTATTGATTTTGTTTTCTTCCACGAATTGGGTTAGTCGTTTCAAATCCTGTCCCCAGTCCAAATTAGAATCATTTACATATTTATAGCCATTACTTGCTCCGCCAACTACTTCATTAAAATAAGCTAAGAAATGTGGATAGACTTTAAATGTCCC
>Ga0315555_1001419_pt1 | contig 17248 bp, 16 predicted proteins | sample SalMarSW160380MG_FD_202113 | JGI IMG/M metagenome (GOLD analysis project Ga0315555, IMG submission 202113) | Salt marsh sediment microbial communities from the Plum Island Ecosystem LTER, Massachusetts, United States - Salt Marsh Sediment SW1603-80 ... | reverse complement strand
TTGTTTTGAATCACCACCGGACACGGGTATCTCCCAAATCTGGGAGTTTCCCGAACGGTCCGAAATAAACAGCAGTTTGCTTCCATCCGGGGACCAGCGGGGGTGATCGTCCGTACCATCCTGGCGGGTCATGCGCCGGATGTTGCTGCCGTCTGTATTCATGATATATATGTCCGAATTGGAAGTACCTTTTTCCAGGAAATATTGCGTGACAACAAAAGCCACCCGTTTACCATCTGGTGAAATCTGCACATCCGTAATACTCTTGATTTTATACAGATCGGCAATGGTGAACGCCCTCTTTTCTGCCCTCACTAACTGGAATGATGAAAGGAATAAAAGTATACTCAAAATATATTTCATCTGTGCCTTTCATAATAATAAATTTAGTTTTTTATAAAATCATCCATAAATTAGTATAGTGAATAATATTTCAGCATTACAAGCATTTTATTACATGAAGATAAGATTCTGCCAGGGCGGAACAATTACAATTATGAACGGTGTAATATTTTTTTCTTGCGATGTTAATGCAAAAAACTCTATTTTTGACAAATATTTTACTATAGGGTACAAATCATGCGCCTGTTAAATGATCAGAAGCGATCGAGAGCGCTTTTAAATATTACTCCCCTGATTGATGTATTATTCATATTAATTATCTTCTTTGCTGTTTCCTCCACTTTTCTGGAACAACCCGGTATAAAACTGGCCCTACCGGAAGCCAAAAAGACAGATCTGCAAAAGGTGGAAAAAGCCGTCATTTATGTTTCCTCGGATGAAAAAATGCAGTTCCGTGATAAGGATATTTCACTGAACAATCTGCAACCCCTGTTGGTGGATGCCATGAAGCAAAGTCCCGATAAGTCACTTATCATAGACGCGGACAAGGAGGTTCCTCACGGATTTGTGGTAAAGATAATGGATATTGCGCGACAGAGCGGGGTTCAGAAACTTGTTATTGGCACGGAGCAAAAATAAAACTATTATGCCACAAGCCATATTTAATCAGGAAATCGGGCACCCGGAGATTCAAACAAAAATTCTTAACTCCATAAAAAATGGGAGGCTGCCCCATGCCTTTTTATTTTATGGAAAAGAAGGTGCGGGGAAAGATGCTTTTGCCATCGAGATTGCGAAATTGCTCAATTGCGAAAAGGGTCCTCTTCACGAATGCCAGACCTGTTCACAATGTGTAAAAATCAGTAAACTTGGACATCCGGATATCAGATTCATATTCCCAACGCCCAGCGATAAGCAAACAAAGCCGGAAGAAATTTGGGAGGTCCTGCGTGATAAGGCAGAAAATCCTTACCGGAGAACTGGATTTCCCGGGAAAAACACTTTTATTTCCATAGATACTATCCGGGATCTGAAATATGAAGCAAAATTTAAATTGTATGAAGGTAAAAAAAAGGTTTTCATCCTCAGCGAGGCCGATGAAATGCGCCCGGAAGCTGCCAATGCCCTGTTGAAAATTCTGGAGGAACCGCCGGACAATCTGATGCTGATCCTGATCACTTCCCGCATACATCGCATTTTACCGACAATCCGTTCACGCAGTCAGCTGATTCATTTTCCTCCTCTGGCGGGAGATGTGTCACTGAAGATCATCCGGAAATACAGTTCGGGCTCTCCGGATCATCTGTCGCATATCATCCGGTTTGCCCTGGGTAATATTAAGATGGCCTTCGATTTTATTGAGGAAGATATACTCGATCAACGGGACCAGGCAATCGAGTTCCTCCGCAAAGTTGTGCTGCTGGAGAAATCCCACGAGCTGATGAACAGCATTCAGAGTATTACCGGCTCGCGTGACCGGCGGAATATGATATTACTGCTCTTTTTCATACTCACCTGGTTTCATGATACCTTTCATTATAAAAGTCATCCGGAGAACAGCCGGAATTTGATACATTCGGACAAAGAAAGCAACATAAAGGCATTTGCGGAGGCATATCCCCGGGCGGATTACGAGCGACTCATTGCCACAACCCAGGCGGCCATCCGCGATCTGGAGGATCCAAGGAATTTAAATCCAGCATTGATTTTTACCGACCTCTCTATTAAAATTAACCAGATGATCAAAAATGCCTAATTTGGAGTAATTATGGCTTCTGATTTAGTAGAAGTTGCCTTTAAGGGAAACCGAACAGGGATTTATACCAATCCCGTTGGCATAAATTTAAAGACCGGCGATTATGTGATTGTGGAAGCAGAGCGCGGCGAAGATGCAGGAATCGTTATTGCTCTTGGACGCGTTGTCACTCTCAAGGAAATTGAAATGGAACCACCCCGATTAATGCGACTTGCCACTCCCGATGATATCGGTAAAATCAAAACTAATCGGGAAGAAGAAGAAAAAGCGTATGAAGTCTGCAAGGAAAAGATTGTTAAGCATAATCTCAATATGAAACTGGTTGATGTGGAATATCAATATGACCGCAATAAACTCACCTTTTATTTTACATCGGACCAGCGGGTGGATTTCCGGCAGCTGGTGAGAGACCTGGCAGCCAAATACCGCACCCGCATAGAACTGCGACAGATCGGCGTTCGAGACGAAGCCAAACGCATCGGCGGGTATGGGACCTGTGGTTATAAACTGTGCTGTAATACCTTCATGAGAGATTTTGAAACCATTACCACTCAATATGCCAGGGAACAACTTCTGCCTATGAATCCTTCCAAACTCTCCGGTGTATGCGGGCGACTGAAATGCTGCCTGGCATTCGAAAAAGTGTTCTATGTATCCGAACTGGAAAAATATCCGGAAATAGATCAGTCTATCAAGACCCCGCTGGGCAATGGCGTGGTAGATAAAATTGATATTTTTCATGGTGTTATCTATGTGCGATACCCCAATGACGACCTGGAAAAATTCACCCTGAACGAGTTGAATCAAGCGGAAGCCTGAAGCGAAAAGGAGGACAGACATAATTGGAGTTGAAAACAAGATATCTCATCACCAGCGCCCTGCCTTATGCCAACGGACCTCTGCATCTGGGTCATCTTGCCGGGGCTTATCTTCCCGCTGATATTTATGCCCGCTACTGCCGTTTAAAAAACAGGGATGTTGTTTATATCTGTGGTACCGATGAACACGGCGTGCCTATAACCATTACCGCTGAAAAAGAGGGCAAAACACCCCAGCAAATTGTGGATCACTATTATGAGCTCATAAAACTGGGTTTTGAACGGTTCGGAATGAGCTTTGACAATTTTTCCCGCACCTCGCTGAAAATTCACCATGAGACATCACAGGACTTCTTTCTGACACTTTATAATAAAGGGTACATGGAGAAGAAGGAACTGCAACAGTTCTATTGTGAATATGACCGGATGTTTCTGGCGGACCGCTATATTGAAGGTGAATGTCCGTTCTGTCATTATCCCGAAGCGCGGGGAGACCAGTGTGAAAATTGCGGGAAATGGCTGGAGCCCACACAGGTAATTAATCCCAAATGCAAAATATGTGGTCATACGCCGGTTATGCAGGAAACTTTTCACTATTTTTTCAAACTAAGCCAGTTCCAGAGCGATCTGAAAGAGTGGATTAACAGTAAGTCCGGCTGGCGGAACAATGTGGTCAATTTCTGTAACAACTGGTTTCATGAGGGTCTGGAAGACCGTGCAGTGACCAGGGATTTACCGTGGGGAGTGCAGGTACCTTTGAAGGATGCCAAAGATAAGGTCATATACGTATGGTTTGAAGCTCCCATCGGCTACATTTCATCCACCAAGGAATGGGCACAGAAGATTGGGCAGCCGGAGCGCTGGAAAGATTACTGGATGGATCCTGAAAATACCCGGCTCATTCATTTCATCGGCAAGGATAATATTGTATTTCACGCCATCATATTTCCGGCCGAATTAATGGCTTACGGCGGTTACACTCTGCCGGATAACATCCCGGCCAATGAATTTCTGAACATTAAAGGGCTGAAATTCTCCACCAGCCGCGGTATCGCCCTGTGGGCACTGGATGTGCTGGATAAATATCCGGCAGATTCCCTGCGTTATTCCCTGGCCATTAACATGCCGGAAACCCGGGATGCCGAATTTTCCTGGGATGAATTCCAGACCAAGCATAATAACGAGCTGGCTGATATTCTGGGAAATTTTATCAATCGTACTCTTACTTTCATTCAAAATTTTTATCAGGGACGGGTTCCGGCAGCGGGTAAGCTGGATGATCTGGATGAAGAATTACTCTTAAAATTGAAGAATGGCAGGGACTCCATTGGCGGTTTAATCGATGCTTTCCAGTTCAAGGAAGCCACCCGCCAGTTCATGGATGTGGCCCGCTTTGCCAACAAATATTTTAATGACCAGGAACCCTGGCGAACCCGCAGGGAAAATCCCGGGAAATGTGGAACAACCCTGAATTTATGCCTGCAGGCCGCTTATTCTCTGGCAATTTTAATGGAGCCTTTTCTGCCCTTCTCATCAGGAAAAATACAGAAGATGCTGAATCTGCAGCAGAAATCGGAATGGGATAAAATTGGTTCACAGGCCCTGCCGGAAGGCCATCAAATTGGGCAAATAGAGATTCTTTTTGAAAAAATTACAGATAAAACAATCCAACAGGAAATAGAACGCATGCAAAAAATGCAGCGGGGGGACTCTCCTATGGAAAAAAAGGAAGAACCGACTAATCTTATAGCTATTGATGAGTTTAAAAAGGTGGAATTAAAGACCGCCAGGGTCATATCGGCGGAAAAGGTGGAAGGCGCAGACAAACTGCTCAGGCTGGAAATTGAAGTGGGCCCGGAAAAACGTCAACTGGTAGCGGGAATAGCCCAGCATTACGCGCCCGAGGAGTTAACGGGCAAAACCATTATCATCGTGGCCAATCTGCAGCCGGCAAAAATCCGGGGGATTGAATCCCAGGGCATGCTGCTGGCAGTATCAGATGGTGATACATTGTCAGTGCTGACACCGGACAAGGAAGTGAATTCAGGGAAAACCATCGGGTAATCCCAAGCCGCAGATGCATTCCATTGAGAAATAATATCTCCGTAAACCTTATCTGAATTTCTGATTAGATATATCTTCCTGAACATATAAAGTAATCTGACTGTCACTCCGGACAATTCTGATTTGGTCCCTGGGAAGCCTTGCTTTCCTGCCCCGCCAGTTAATCTCAATGTCATCATCCGTTTCATTATAAATCTGAACATCCTCCAACTGATAGAAATTATGGGATTTACGCGCCTTTTTTGCGAGAACCCGGGTATCTTTTTGTCCTGCTTTATCCCCTTTTATTTTAGTAAATATATATTTTCCCCGGCTGCCACTGGCTGCACCACCGATGGTTCCAATAAGTCCACCGGCTATACCCAGGGTAAGTCCTAAAAGTGCTCCTTTTTCCTCCGCTGTAAAACTGAGCAGTCCCGAAGGATCATCCCCGCTGGCAAAACCAATCGTGAATCCCAATAGACCACCTACCAGAATTCCGGTGCTCAAACCTTCCATTGCCCCCTTTCCCGACATTTTAAAATTTATTTCTTTTACTTCCCGAATGAAAACTCCCATTTTTTCATCGCTATATTTGTTTCTGAAAAATATCGAATCAACACCTACCCGCAGTTTATCCATGGGTATTTCTTCTCCACTGTCAAGAATCACTTTTCCGGGATACTTCTCACCGCTTTCCTTTATATCCGGCATATATTTCTCGCGATTCTCGGGAGTTACCATGATATTTTGAGTGCAACCCATCACCACCAATACAAAACTCATCAGTAGAATTTTATAGTCATCCATTTGGGGTCCCTCTATTTTAAAGTACAAATATCAATTGTTAAAAATGAATATTTCAAATAATATGCCAAAACAGGAAAAGGCCTCTCGGTTAATAAAATCATCAACACATTGTTTTCAGCAGGATATTTAAATGTATTAAAAATTATACGGGTGTGTAAAAATTCATACAGAGATGAATTTGATTTCTTTGAAGAAGATAATGATCATATGGCGGAATAATTGATAAGTTCAGCCATACTTTGATGATTGTTAAATCAACTCATACTAAACCGAAAAGAATAGGAAACCAGGACCAATGCTGCGGGAATTGGATGGGTGGTAGTAATACTGCCTGCACATTTCCGATACGCCGGGCAGAAAACTGCCTCACTACAAGATAACAGGGTAATGGTTCCTGCTCTCTACAGATTTTCATCCTGTTCCGCCTTTCAGTTGCCCCCATGCAGTGGTTCAAAGTTGGTAAAATCGGCGTGGTGAATAATCACCGCTTCATTGCTTCGCCATTTCCCATCGCCCTCTCCGGCATGTACCGCAATCATATGCAAAACTTCATCCGGTATTCCCTCATCAAAAGCCAGGCCCACTCCGGAAAACGGATGACGCAGATATTTCCCTTCAGAAGATTTCACGAACTGCCTGTCTTTTTCAACATACTCCAGTATCTTGCCCACATCATGCAGTAAGGCACCGGACAGAAGATAATCCATATTTATCGGTATTTTTTCCCCATAGACATTTTGCAGTGCCCGGGCAGCTCCATGAGAGACCTGAACCACACCACGGGTATGTTCAACAAAATTGGCGGGACAGGGTTTGATAAGCAGGGTAAATGGCATGCGCAACATGTCATCCGGCTGCATTTTTCGTATCTTCAGCGCTTTTACCCAGACATTCAGAGTTTTTTCCTTCAGATCAGAATCCTTAATCAGATCGAATTCGGGAATGAGTTTAAGTAGTTTGTTCTTCATGAAGAGTCTCCTCTTAACGGTTTTAATGGGTTACTCACCTTAAATAATGGAAATAATTTAAGGGGAAATTCCGCAGCAGATCAACCAAATAAAAATCCATGATAAAAAATGTATGGCGGTCTGCACTTAAGTCGGGCAATAAGAATAAAGCGTTTATTTTCAGATATTCTTGCGATAGAATTTACAATTGATTATAATCATTCCAATAAAGCATTTCTCAAAATAAATAAGGTTATCTGTATGCCACTTGAAAAACTGAATAAAGCTCTGGTAAAAGATGTTGAGACCCTGAAAAGCGAAGGACGTGCCAAGGCGCCGGAACGGATTATTGTAGACTATATTCCCCCGGTCAGCGGCAAAGGTCCGCGATATAAATTACGTGATGCCAGGCAGGAATTCATCCGCATGAATTCCAACAGTTACCTTTCCCTTTCTAATAATCCGGAGCTGATTAAAGCGGCCGATGAAGCCACCCGGAAATTCGGGGTGGGACCGGGAGCAGTACGCTTTATCGACGGTACCTTTGCACCCCACGTAGAACTGGAGAAAAAACTTGCCGGATTCGTGAAGTTGCCGGCAGCAAAAATATTCAATTCCGCCTATACCGCCAACTGCGGCCTCGCTCTGGCCATTTCCAGCGATAAAACCTACTGGATTGGAGACCAGCTGAACCACAACAGTATAATCCGGGCCATGCGCATAGCCGGTATTCCGAGGCAGAACAAGGCTATTTATGAGCATAATGACGCGTCCGGACTGCAGAAGTGCCTGGATGAAGTACCTCCGGAAATGGAACGGGTTGTAATCATTACCGACGGGATTTTCAGCATGCGCGGGGACTATGCCCCGCTGGACATGATAGTGGCACTGGCAGAAAAATATAATGATCGGGTCAAAGAGGGCGTTATTACCGTGATTGATGATTGTCACGGAACCGGAGCATACGGTGAAACGGGAAGGGGGACACCTGAATATACAAGGGCAATGCCGGATATCATCACCACCACCTTCGGAAAAGCATTTGGGGTAAACGGCGGAGCTATTGCCGGCAGTCCGGAGTTGATTGAGGCTGTGCGGCAGAAATCGGATACTTATATTTATACCAATCCGCTCAGTGCGGCAGATTGTGCCGCAGCCGTCAAAGCCATCGGAATAGCCGATGGAGCAGAAGGCAGAAAACGCCTTAAGAACCTTAAGGAACGCATCCAGCAGTTCAGAAATGGCCTGGATGAGCAGGGATATGAATCAATCCACGGACCTCACCCGATAGTTCCCCTGCTGGTAAGGGATACGGAAAAAACTCACAAAATGGTTAAATATTTGTATGACCTGGGTATTCTGGTGGTGGGTCTCACGTATCCGGTAGTCCCAAAAGGCGATGAAACCATCCGTTTTCAGGTTAATGCCGCCCATACCGAGATTGATATTAAACAGGTACTCAAGGCTCTTTCAAATTTTAAAAACTAAACCAAATGTTTCATGTTTCAATTGGAGGTCTGATATGACAGAAAAAATGCAGGAACCCGTTTCAACTGCAGCATCTCAACCGGAGACTTTGAGCAAGGATGCCAGAACATATGGCATGTTATGTCATCTGATAGCCTTCGCGGGATTTGTCTTCCCCTTTGGCAACCTAATTGGCCCCCTGGTAGTCTGGCTGCTGAAAAAAGATGATTTTCCGTTTGTGGATGAACAGGGTAAGGAATCGCTGAACTTTCAGATCAGCATGTCAATTTATGCCATAGTAAGTGCCATTTTAATTGCAGTGCTTATTGGAATTGTCCTGTTAATTGCTATAGTGGTGTTTGAGGTTATAATGGTAATCATCGCCTCAATCCGTGCAAATGAGGGCGCAAAATATCGCTATCCGCTTACTATCCGGTTTATCAAGTGAAATTTTAATTACACCCCCACTCTGCCTGTAAGTAGAAAATTATCCGGGTATTTGACCGATGCGCTTTAAATAAGAAACCGCTAAAAGCCGTGGAGTGAACCCCCGGCCGGGGACCATTAATCGGTATACAGCGCCGGAATAAGCTTATCAATATTGGGAAGACTCCGAAAAATCGGTTGTTTGAAACATTTTCCTTCTATTGCCGGCACCAGGGGGATGCCTAATCACAGCCATGCCGGAGTGCAACCGGATGATATCCCTTTTTATTTTCTCTATTACCAGCTACCGGTTTGAACTTTGTCGGGGCCGGAATCAGTAAAATGTATAACTTTTAAGCAAATTTTTCCGGAGCCTCATCTGCCGGATTTCCTGATTTAAGTTTCTCCCGCTATAATCCTTCATCAAAACTTCATCCCTGCTTTTTATTCATTATGTAAAGATTTAAATCAGTAAACAGTCATGAGTCTGATCAGATGAGATAATAGTTAATCAAAAAAGGAGGCAGTATGAAAGCCATACAGATAGAAGCGTTTGGCTGACCGGAAGTGTTTAAAGAAGCAGAGGTGGAAAAACCCAAACCGGCTGCAGATGAGGTCCTGGTAAAGGTTTATGCAACATCGGTAAATCCGGTGGATCATAAAATCAGAAAAGCGGGTTCCTGGGCAGGGATCAAACCACCGGCCATTATCGGATATGACGTATCGGGAGTGATTGAAAAAACGGGCTCTGCAGTGAATGATTTCAAACCCGGTGACGAGTTTTTTATACCCCGGAAATATTCGGAAAAGCAGGTATCTATTCCCAGTATCATGTAACCAAAGCCCAAATTATTGCACGTAAACCCCGGAATTTATCCCATGAAGAGGCAGCCAGTATTCAGCTGGCAGGTGGAACCGCCTGGGATGCACTTATTACCCACGGCAATCTGGAAACAGGAGAAACCGTATTGATTCATGGCGGAGCCGGGGGGGTAGGTTCACTGGCAGTACAGATTGCCAAGACGGCCGGCGCCTATGTATTTACCACGGCCGGAAAGTACAATTTTGACCTGCTGAAAAAACTGGGTGCAGACCGCTTAATCGATTATCACAATGAAGATTTTGTTAAAATTATTCGGGAAGAATGCCCGGAAGGAGGCGTAAACCTGGTGTTTGATACGGTTGGCGGAAAAACACTGGAAAAAAGTATTGAAATTACAGGATTCGGTGGTCGGCTGGTTTCTATCACCAAAACCTCCGGTAATCTTAACCCGGCCTATCATAAAAACCTGACCCTCCATTTTCTGTTTCTTCAGAGAGAACGTTACAAACTGGATTCTTTACGAATTCTGCTGGAAAGGGAACAGATTAAGCCGGTCCTTGATTCCGTGATGCCACTGGAAAAAGTGTCTGAGGCGCACCGGAAGCTTGAAAAAGGTGGTGTGAGGGGAAAGATCGTTCTCAAAGTTAACCATTAATTTAAAATCAAAAAATGCGGGAGCATCATGAAATATACCTATCTTGGACGAACCGGACTGAAAGTCAGCAAATTATGCCTGGGTACCATGAACTTCGGACCGAAAACTTCCGAAAAAGAAAGTTTTTCCATAATGGACCAGGCAATAGAAAAGGGTATTAATTTTTTCGACACGGCCAATGTATATGGCTGGAAGACCGGAGAAGGGATAACGGAACAGATTGTGGGACGCTGGCTGGCACAGGGAGGCGGACGCCGGGAAAAAACCGTTCTTGCCACCAAAGTGTATGGCCGGATGGGCGAAGGAGTTAATGATCAGGGTTTATCTGCTTATCATATCCGCCGTGCCTGCGAGGATAGTCTGAAGAGACTTCAGACCGACCATATTGATCTTTATCAGATGCACCATATTGACCGTCACACCCCCTGGGATGAAATCTGGCAGGCTATGGAACAGCTGGTCCGTGAAGGCAAGGTAATTTATGCGGGAAGCAGCAACTTTTCCGGATGGCAGATTGCCAGGGCACAGGGTATCGCCGGAACCCGTAATTTTATGGGGTTGGCATCCGAGCAGAGTTTATACAATTTAAGCGCCCGCATGGTGGAATTGGAAGTGATTCCATCCCTGCGTGCCCATGGGCTGGGTCTTATACCGTGGAGTCCACTGGCCGGTGGTATGCTGGCAGGTGCTCTGCAGCAATCCGACAACGGACGGCGCAGCGATGAGCGAACGCAGGTCCTCATAGCCAAACATTCAGAACAGCTTAAATCGTATGAGGCCTTTTGCCGGGAAACCGGTTCATCACCTGCAGAAATTGCTCTGGCCTGGCTGCATCATAATCCGGCGGTTACCGCTCCCATCATCGGTCCGCGAACCCAGGAACAGCTGGACAACAGTATAGCATCGCTGAATATCCAATTATCAGAGGAAATGCTGAATCGTCTGGATGAAATCTGGCCGGGTCCGGGCGGAGAAGCACCGGAAGCGTATGCCTGGTAAGGGATCAGGGAATAAGTTGGCAAAAAACAAGATTAAAGAGGGAAAAGGGACAAGAGTCACAGGAATCAGAATATCTCTGGAAGCATAGTGCACCCCGGAAAGCGCATAGCGGGGAGAAAATGGGATAAGAGATTAAATAGGTAATGAAATAAATAAATTTTTGAATTCGTGTTAATTCGTGTAATTCGTGGACAAAAAAAGACAATAGTCAGTAATAAAACAAGATTCCCGAAAAATACGGGACGACTGGAAGGAGTGAGAATCGTCAGGAAGCCAGCATCTAGCATCCAGTATCCAGCATCCAGTAACAAGCATTTAGTGGTTCATTGCCCCTTAAAGCAGATGGTGAGCAGAACAATTTCCGGTACGCTGTTGGTCCGTATGGGGGGGCCCCAGGTGCCAATTCCGCAAGAGACGTAAAAATGTGTCTGGCCACGTTTGAGATATCCCCAACTTAATTCATAAACCATGCGGGTGATGTAATTAAAAGGAAAAAGCTGTCCGTGATGGGTATGACCGGAGAGCTGCAAATCCACTCCATTCTGCTGAACCGCATCCAGGTTATATGGCTGATGGTCCATAAGAATAACGGGAAATTTTTTATCCACTCCCTGCAGGATTTCATCCAGTGATTTACGACCATCTGACATGCGCTGCGCCATAAGATCTTTTCGTCCGGCCAGATAAAAGGAATCGGAAATTTTTATTACCGAATCCTCTAATACTGTTATTCCCGCCTTCTTCATATATTCCACAGCCTTATTGACTCCGGCGAAATATTCGTGATTTCCGGTTATGGCATAAACTCCGTAGCGGGAATTGAACTTTTTTAAGATGGGAGCCATGTTTTGCTGTGCGACCGATGCCACATCCTCATCCACTATATCTCCGGGAAGCAATACTATATCGGGATCAAGGTTGTTTATCTTATCCACAATCCTTTGTAAACGTCCGCTTCTGATCACAGTGCCCAGGTGGATATCTGATACCACCACGGCCCGCAGCTCGCCATTTCCGTTTGCCGGCTTTTGAATGTTGATGGTGAGAGGATGTACACGCAGAATGAGGGTATTGACATAACCGGCACTAACAATAAGAAAAATGAGGGCTGCACTTATTAAAACAGTCCATTGAGCACTTTTCCGGGTGGCATGGCTGATAAAGGAGGGAAAGAAATGGAGGAAATGGTTTCCCAGCCGAAACAGATCTATTACCACTATAAACAGGAAGGCATAAATCATAACAGCCAGATAAAATGAACCGATAATCACCAGGGATTCCGTGATCACATTACGGACAAGTTGCTCACCCAGCCTTCCCACAGGATAGGATAATACCAGAAAAAGAAAAAGATATAAAAAAACGCTCCGGTAAATTCCGCTACCTTCCAGGGCAGACCACACTCTCCGGAATATATAAAAATTTATTCCCCCGTAAATCAGAAGAACAATCGAAAAGAATATCAGAAACGACCATGATTTCATATTTTCACCTTCACTATTCAAACGCCGGTTATTCAATCCCGGTTATATATCGCGTCCTGGCCATTTGTTCCTGTTCTTTTAGATACATCTCGCAGATTATGGTTGCAAAATTATTTCAAGGCCAGTCCGGATATTAACTCCTTGGTAAGGCCGCTCACTCAAATTTTTTGAGATGTTTTTATTTTCTGCGATTATTTCTTGTTTTATATTGTTGAATATTATACAATATACCCATTTAAACGGTACACGTTCTATGTTAAAAGTATTTAAAACGCCCGCTGCCTGGTGGATTTACATTATCATTCTGGTGGTCATAATATCCATCCTGCACTATGTTACGCCTACCATGAAATGGCAATACCATCTCATTCTCATGCAAAGTTACTTTATTCCCATTCTTCTCGGCGCATTTCAGTTTGGAATAAAAGGCGGTCTTGGAACAGCGCTTCTGGTCAGTATTATTTATTTTCCCCACGTCATGCTGCAGTGGGGCGGGCTTATCGAAACCAATCTAATGCGTTTTCTGCAGATATTTCTGTTCAATATTATCGGATACCTGACCGGTATAAAAACCCAGCAGGAAAAATCTGAGAAAAAGCGTTACCAGCAGACTGCCGAACAGCTTCAGATTTCCTTGAAGAAACTGGAGGAACAATCGGGAAAGATAGAAGAAATTGAGGAATATCTTCGCCAGGCAGACCGGCTGGCGGTGATCGGCGAGATGACGGCCAGCCTGGCCCACGAGGTCAGAAATCCGCTGGGTTCAATTCGCGGGGCGGTGGATATCCTGCGCGATGAATTGCCAGCGGATTCTAAACAGTCAGAATTTTTTTCCATTCTGGTTGAAGAGACTGAGCGGCTGAACCGGGTGGTAGAAAACTATTTGAATTTTGCCGGCAAACCCAGATATTCCGAAATCCGGTTTGACGTGAGAGAAATTATCAGAAGCAGTGAACTCCTGTTGAAAAACCGCGCTCAGAAAAACGGGATTACATTTCAATCTCATTTGCCGGAGTCGCCTGTCTTTCTTCGCAGTGATCCCCTCCAGCTGCAGCAGATAATGGTCAATTTGCTGTTAAATGCCATTCAGGTTCTTCCCGATGGAGGTAACATCAAAATAGACTGTTTTATGGATGTTCCGGAAACCGGTTCATCGCCTTTGTCCGGCAATCAGAAGGATCCGTCCGAAAATTTAAACATTAATATTTCGGACAATGGTCCGGGTATTTCCGAAGCAGAACTGGAAAATATTTTCAAACCTTTTTTTACAACCAGAGATGAGGGAACGGGCCTGGGTCTGGCCATTGTCAGACGAATCTGTGATCAGAATAAATGGCAGATAAAGGTGAACAGTGAGGAGGGAGAGGGAACCACTTTTTCTCTGATAATCCCTCTTCAGCCGGATCATGAATCGGATAATTCCCTGGAAAGAAGCACAATTGTATAATCGGGAGCAGTAAAAACAGTATGCATATACTATTAATTGATGATGACAAAAACCTGTGCCGAATTATAGCGCATCAACTGGAAAAAAACGGGCATCAGGTAAAGACTGCTTACGGCGGGGAAGAAGGCCTGGCCTTATTCCAAAAGCATTTATTTGATATTGTGATGACCGATATTCAGATGCCTGATCTTTCCGGCATTGAAGTACTTCGGGAGGTACGCCGGGAAGACCGCAAAGTGGTGGTAATTCTCATTACGGCCTATGGCAGCGTGGATAGCGCACTGGAGGCATGCCGCATGGGGGCGGATGACTACATCACCAAGCCTTTCAGCCAGGAACAGCTGCTGTTTGTAATTGAAAAAGCCGTGCGTCTCAAAAAACTTCAACAGGAAAACGTGCAGCTTCGGCAGGAATTATCGCAGAAATTTGAATTCCATAATATGATAGTTAACAGCGATGCCATGAAAAATGTAATCCATACCGCCCGGCAGGCTGCCCAGAGCGATGCCACCATACTGATTCTGGGGGAAAGTGGCACCGGCAAGGAACTGCTGGCTCGGGCAATTCACTATAACAGTCCCCGAAGAAAAAAACCTTTTGTTGTGGTCAATTGTCCCTCAATTCCGGAAAACCTGATAATAAGCGAACTGTTCGGGCATGTACGGGGAGCTTTCACCGGAGCTATCAAAGATCGCAAGGGGAAATTTGAACTGGCGGACCTTGGCAGTCTCTTTCTGGATGAAATCGGTGACCTGAAGAGAGAGGTTCAGGCAAAACTGCTGAGGGTACTTCAGGAGCAGGAATTTGAGCGGTTGGGGGAGGCCCTGACTGTTCGGGTCAATGTCCGGGTAATTGCAGCAACCAACAAAAATATCGAAAAAATGGTTGCGCAGGGAAAATTTCGGGATGATCTTTATTATCGTTTAAGTGTGGTTCCCATCGTCATCCCCCCCCTGCGGGAACGCCGGGAGGATATACCTTATCTGGTGGATTTTTTTGTTGAACGTTACAGGAAAAGTGATTATATAGAGGTGGATGGAGCAGTACTGGATGTTTTTAAACAATACCGCTGGCCGGGAAATGTTCGTGAACTGGAGAATGTCATTGAACGGGCGCTGGTTCTTTCGCCGGAACCCCGTATCACCCTGAAAAGCCTGCCGGCCCATTTGCTTCAAACCAGTGTGGAATCCAGAGACGGGACGGAAAAGGAAATTTTTGAGGATCTGTCGCTTGAAAATATAGAACGCCGGGCCATCCAAATGGCCCTGAAAAAAACAGCAGGTAACCAGACAAAAGCAGCTCAACTTCTGAAAATTCCACGGCATGTTCTGCTTTACCGTCTAAAGAAGCTTAATATTCATTGATACAATTAAAAGGGAGGTAAATAAATGTTTCCACGCTGGATTTTAATAGTAAGTGGTATTGTCTGCTTATTTATTATTATTCAAATGGTGCCAGTCCAGACGTCCAATCCACCATCCAGAACCGCTCTCAAGATAACGGGAAAAGCGCGGCCAATCATGAAAAAGGCATGCCTGGACTGCCACTCTCAAGAGACGGACTGGCCCTGGTACAGTGAGGTTGCCCCGGTTTCCTGGTTTATTATTAATGACGTCAAGGAAGGACGGGAACATCTCAATTTTTCCACCTGGTATGAATACGAAGATGAGAAAAAAATAAAGATTTACGAAGAAATCATAGAAGTGCTGGAGAAGGATGAAATGCCTCTGCCGGCATACAAATGGCTGCATCCTGAAGCCCGGCTGACACCGCAGGAAAAAGAAATTATCTATCAGTGGGCACGGAGTAACCGTGAGCTGATTCTTATCCTTCCTTCCCCGCATTTTTTTCCGAATCCTCACTAGTCATTAAAGGAATTGTAGAATATCCTTAATCAATCCCGTAGAATATTTTACAATTACTGAAATCCATACTCTGCGCCCCTGATAATTGGAGTAATTATATCTCCAATATTAATAATTATTTATACAGTATTATTTCATCATCTTCCCCTAACGACCTTTGCCCTCTTCCTTAAGTCCGGCAAATAATAGCTAATATTTGAAGGCAGGTGTGAAATTCTATTTACCCCCGCAGGTTTGACGTCTAAAGTTACCCGGCTTTTCAGCTGAAAGATAAAGGCTCAGGAGAACATATTGAACTCATGATGCTGCGGAAGAAGTCTTCATTTAATCTTCATCTTTTCAGATTAAGATAAAACCCCTTGAAAAGGGAGATTATTCAAAAATTTCAGGGAATAAAAGGAACAGGGTTGTATATTTAATGAAAGTAAAACCAGGAGGATAAGATGTTTAAAATAACAGGTGTGACTCTCAGCATGATTGCTGTTTTGTTATTGGCGGCATGGATCGGGCCACTCAATGCTCAGGGCATGCAACAGCAGCAACAGATGCAGCAAATGCAGCAACAGAAAGCCCAGCAGCAGATGATGTCAATTGCCCAAATGCAGCAGCGCATGCAGCAGATGATGGTGGAAACCAACACGATGATGCAGGCAATGCATGGCCAGCAGGGTGCCATGATGCAACAGGGTCAAATGATGCAGGGAAATCAGAATATGATGAATATGACACACAATTTCGACGGTATGTTGCAAAATATGAATCAGATGATGGGACAACTACAGACCATGATACAGGACAAGAACATCATGAATAATCCGACAATGAAGAAAAATCTGGAACAGATGCAAGAACAGATGGGATCAGTTACAAATTCCATGAATGGAATGCTGGAAAATATGCAGAATCTTCAGAGGGCGAATCCCGGCAGCGGGATGGAATCCGAACAGAATATGAATAAAAAGCCGAACAACAGGTAATCCGGTAAGTGATATTGTTAACCCGTGTAAAGAGACGACCTGGTACGCCGGGTCTTCACTTTTTCATTCCCGTAATTTTAATGTACGTGCTTATCAGCCGGGCCGATAGCTGGAATTTTAATGGATCTGCTCAATATGCCCGAGGTAATTATAGCACCGGCACGAATATATCCAGTTATTATTTTTCCGGAGGACTTGGCTATCAGTCAGGATTCTGGTTTTTCTCCACCAACATCCCCTATATTTTTCAAAACAGTAACCTGGTCAGCAGAAATGGGGGGATAATTATACCATCGGGACATATGCCGGGAGGCAGCGGCAGCCATCATCCGGGCAGTCACATGACAGGATCTTCGGTTTCCACTACAGATCAGCAATTTATAACAGGT
>Ga0315555_1001418_pt1 | contig 17253 bp, 18 predicted proteins | sample SalMarSW160380MG_FD_202113 | JGI IMG/M metagenome (GOLD analysis project Ga0315555, IMG submission 202113) | Salt marsh sediment microbial communities from the Plum Island Ecosystem LTER, Massachusetts, United States - Salt Marsh Sediment SW1603-80 ... | reverse complement strand
CTCAACACCGCAATCATGGCGGGTAAAGGCGCCTGAACTATCTCGTGGCGGCCTTCCAGCTTGCGCCTGACTTTCACCTGCCTGGCCTTTACGTCTACCTCCTCGATACGGTCGACCAGGGTCAGCTGCGAGCATCCTAAACGGGAAGCAATGCCGGGGCCTACCTGGGCCGTATCCCCGTCGATGGTCTGGCGTCCGCACATGACGATGGCCAGTTCTTCCTTTTCCGCCAGTTTCTTAATAGCCTCGGCCAGGACCATGCTGGTGGCCAGAGTATCGGCGCCGCCGAAGGCGCGGTCGCTCAACAGTATAGCCTCATCGGCTCCCAGGGCCTGGGCTTTACGCAGGGTGACTTCGGCGGTGGGGGGACCCATGGAGATTACCGCGACGCGAAAGCCGTACTTATCTTTAAGTCGGAGGCTTTCTTCAAGGGCGTGGGTATCGTAGGGGTTCATAATGAAAGGCACACCCTCTCTGATGAGAGTGCCGGTAACCGGGTCGACTTTGACCTGGGTAGTATCCGGGACCTGTTTGACGCAGGCGACTACTAGCATTAATATATCGTACCAAAGAACTAAATAAATAGGCTAATAGATAATACCATATATTCACTCATTCGGCAAACGAACCCCAATATCACGGCGTTCTCTTTTGCCGTTGCTTTCAACGCTGTGATAAACTACAAGCGTAACGGAAAAGATATGAAAATACTGGTAACCAACGACGACGGTATAAATGCGGAAAGCCTGTGGACGCTGGTGAGGGAGCTTAAGAAAATCGCCCTCGTGACCGTGGTGGCCCCGGAAGGCGAAATGAGCGCCATCGGGACGGCGGTAAGCCTGTTTGAGTCCCTCCACGTAGAGGAATACGCCTCGCCCTTACCGGACGTGGCCGCTTACATGGTTGACGGCACCCCCAGCGACTGCGTGATACTGGGGCACGGCAAGCTGGTACCGGATATCGATATGGTAGTTTCCGGCATCAATCCCGGCCCCAACTACGGGGAGGATGTTTATATTTCCGGGACGGTAGGGGCCGCCATGCAGGGCTATACCCGCGGCCTGCCGGCGCTGGCGGTATCTTCGGCATCCTTTTCCTCCAACAGGGACAGCCTGGAAGCCGGGGCGAAAGCGGCGGCCGCGCTGGTGCAACGACTGGCAGCGGAGGATTTCCCCCGCGTTTTCCTCAACCTCAACGTGCCGGATCTGCCACTGGATAAAGTAACGGACATCAAACTCACGCGCCTGGCCCGTTCCAGCCACATCAACACCGTCACGGAAGATAATGAGGGGACGGTCAAGCAGTATCGCATGATACGGGAAAGGCTCGTGGGGGCGGAGGCCGAAGGCACGGATATCCAGGCCGTTATTCAGGGCGAAATGTCCCTGACTCCCCTTTACACCTCCCTCTTCGACAAGCCGCCGCAGCGCCTCCTGAAAAAGCTGTGCGCCGGGCTGCTCCAGGAGTTAAAATACAGCCAGGACAAGATTGAGCACTAGAAAATGCAGCACCACATCGGCACGGACATCATTGAAATAGAACGAATCCGCCGGGCAATCGAACGTTTCGGCAATCGCTTCCTGCGACGCGTCTACACGGAAGCGGAGCTGAATATCTACGGCCGCCGGGCTCATTCGCTGGCCGCCAGCTTCGCCAGCAAGGAGGCGGTTATGAAGTTGCTGGGCACGGGCAACCGCGGCGTGGCCTGGCGGGAAATAGAGACGCTTTACCATCCCAGCGGCAAGCCTCACATCAAGCTCAACGGACGGGCTAAAAAAGAGGCGGAGAAGCTGGGAATAAAAGAGATTGACGTAAGTCTTTCACACTCCAGGAAGTACGCCACCGCCACGGCTATCGGCTCGACCTAGCCCTCCCAGACCACCCTCCCGCCGATAATGGTCATTTCCACTTTGATGTCCATTATTCGTTCCGGGGGCACTCTGGTGGGGTCGCCGCTTAAGACCACCATATCGGCCAGCTTGCCCGGTGCTAACGAGCCCTTAATTCCTTCTTCAAAGGATGCATAGGCGGCATTCACCGTATACAATGCCAGCGCCTGCCCGGGTGAAACGGCCTCCTCCGGCAGGAGCACTTGCCCCGACTCCGCCTTACGGGTTACTGCCCCGTAGATACCCGCCAGCGGATTTACCGGCACAACCGGAGCATCGGAAGCGGCGGCGACAACCACACCGCTTTCCAGCGGCGATTTCACACGGTAAAGCCACGGCAACTGCTTCGGGTCTACCGTTGCCAGGTAGCGCTCGCCGTTATAATAGATAGTCGATGGGTGGGTAACGATAACCGCCCCGAGCCTTTTAAGGCGTTCCAGGAGACGGGGAGGACATTCGCTGCAATGCTCGATGCGATGACGTCTGCCGGTCACCGGAGAACGGTTGTTTACATATTCCAGGGCTTCGATAGCCGCCTCGACAGAGCTTTGAGTAATGGCGTGGAAGGCCAGTTGAAAGCCGGACTGATGACAGTCCAGTACCAGCCGGTTGAGCTCCGGCTGCTTAAGCTCGTTTTGCCCAGCCGATTCTCCCAGCATTATCTTGACGGCTCCCAGGCGGAGCCGGTTATCGCCCGACCCCGTAATCATGCCGTCTTCCTGAAACTCGCGGCGTGTCTCCGGACCTGCCATCATGGAAACGCGACTTTTCAGTTTGCCGGCTTCTCCGTACCTGCGGAATATCTGCCACCGGCTGCGGTCGTTTCTGTAAGTAGCCTCCTGGAAAGAGGTAATCCCGTTAGACAGGAAATGCCGGTCAACCATGTCGAACGCTTCATCCAGTTCCGCACCGGAAAAAGGCGGCATTACCTCGCTGCGGATGAAGCTCAACATCTCGAAAAGCAGGCCGTTCGGCTCGCCGGTAGTCAGGTCACGCTCGATGCGTGCCCCCGGCGGCTCCGGCGTTTCCATGCCGATACCTGCCAGTTCCAGCGCCGGGCTGTTGAGCACGCAGGCATGTAAAGAACGGTGGGCCAGCACCACCGGGTGGCGCGGGGCTGCCTCATCCAGGTCACGGCGGGTGGGGCACCGCCCCTCCGCCAGGTAAAATTCATTATAGTCGGTGCCGTTAATCCACGTTCCGGGGGGTGTTTTCTCCGCCCGGTGGCGCACCGCCTCTTTGATATCGGCGATAGAGCCGACCGCCGCCGGAGAAAGGTCAATGCTCATCAGCTTTCTCATCAGCGAAAAAAGGTGGAGGTGGGCATCGTTGAAGCCGGGCGCCACCGCCCTGCCCCGGCAGTCGATTACTCTCGTCTTCGTCCCCGTTACCGATTCCATCGAAACGTTGCCGCCGACTGCCAGTATCCTGTCGCCGGAGATAGCCACCGCTTCCGCGGACGGCTGCGTTTCGTCCATGGTAATTACGGTGGCATTTTTCAGTACGATATCGGCTGACATGGGAACCCTTTTGACGGTGTGTCTACTTGCCAGTATACTATTAGTAGCTCTTCCCTGCAAAGGAGAAAACGGTGAACGCGGAACAGCAGGCAATCAAGCTGACATCGTGGATTAAGGACAAAGTACAGACCGCCGGATGCCGGGGGGTGGTGCTGGGTTTAAGCGGCGGGCTTGATTCTTCCGTACTGGGAGCGCTCTGCCAGCGGGCTTTCCCGCAGGACACCCTCGGCGTGATTATGCCCTGCCGCAGCATCGATACCGATAAAGCCCATGCGGATATCCTCGCCGGGCAGTTAAATATACCTTTGATAGAAGTGCCCCTGGACAGCGCCTTCGACGCCATGATTAAGTTGTTGCCGGACTATCAGCCGGAACCGGCTTTCGGTAATCTCGCCCGGGCCAACCTCAAGGCCAGGCTGCGTATGGTCACACTCTACTATATCGCCAATCAACTAAGATACATGGTGGCCGGCTCCGGAAACCGCAGCGAACTCACGGTCGGCTACTTTACCAAGCACGGCGATAGCGGCGTGGATATCCTGCCTCTGGGCAACCTGGTCAAGGGGGAGGTCAGAGACCTGGCGTGTTACCTTAAAATCCCGAGCGATATTATCGATAAGCCCCCATCCGCCGGCCTGTGGGATGGCCAGACAGACGAGGCCGAGATGGGCTTCAGCTACGAGGCCCTGGACCGCTATATCCTTACCGGAGACGCCCCGGAAGAACTGAAGCATAAAATCGAGGCCATGAAAGCCGCCGCCGCCCACAAGTGCGCCATGCCGCCGATAGCTGAAATCTAGTGTCGGCTTTTCCGTATTATCTCCGGGTATTTGCGGCTACCCTCGCGCAGCGTACGCTCCTGCGTGGCGTAATCGACGTGATAGAGGCCGAACCGCTTCTCGAACCCGTGCGCCCATTCGAAATTATCGATTAATGACCAGTAAAAGTAACCCCTGATATTCATGCCTTCGGCAATGGCTTTGTTCAGGATGAGCAAATGGTCTTCGATGAACTTCGCCCTTTTCTTATCACTATCATCGGCAATGCCGTTCTCCGTAATGTAGATGGGCTTGGAAGTATAGCTGCTTACCAGCTTGAGTACCCGGTATAATCCCTCCGGGTAGATTTCCCACCCCATATCCGTCAGCTTTTCGGGTGGCGCGTTTTCTATAATGTCCAGCCTCGGCTTGCCGAAGGGCCTCAACTTCCATAAAAACCGCATGTAATAGTTCACGCCGATAAAATCGAACGCATCCCGGACACCGCTGTCATACGATTCGCGGGCCAGTCCGGGTATGGAGAATTTAAAACGACCTTCCGTGAGGTATTTGAAATGGGAATCGGACATGTTCTTTTGCAGCAGGCGGTTGAACGCGACATCCAGCAGGTTCCAGCGATTGGGAGGCTCATAGATAACCATAACGACGACGAGTCCCACCTGCGCCTGCGGTTGTATTTCCTTGATGCAGGTATAGGCGGCGGTATGGGCGCGCAGCAAGTTCTTAAAGACCACCGCGGCTTTTGGAAGATTTTTCTCTGCCGGAGGGAATCCCCCTATGAAGAAACCGTTGAAGGCATATACGGACGGCTCGTTGATGGTGCACCACAGCTTCACCTTTGAGCCGAGGCGCCTCACGACATGCTCCGCAAACCTGGTAAAGATTTCCGGTGAATTTTCCTGCAGAAAGGCCCCCTGCTCCTCGAACCATACGGGGTTGGTGAAATGGTGCAGCGTAACCATCGGCTCGATGCCATTGGCCAGAAGCTCATCCACGACCCGCTCGTAGTGGTCCAGCGTCGTTTCGTCGAACTCACCCTGCTTCGGCTCGATTTTGCTCCATTCCACGGAGAAACGGTAGGAGTTTAACGACAGCTCCTTCATAAGCCGGATATCTTCTTTATAACGGTTCCAGTGGTCGCAGCAGATTCCGGCCCTCTGGCCGTTCGAGATTCTGGGCTTTCCTTCTGCATCGACGGCGGACTCGAACTGATACCAGTTATTATTGGTGCAATTGCCCTCTACCTGGTAGGCGGACGTGGCGCTCCCCCAGAGGAAATTTTCCCCGAAATGCCACGGTTCTTTTTTAAGATTATTAAAATCCAGGAGTAAACTGGCGTTGCGGTCCGTAAACCGGAACAGCAGCCAGAAATAAATAATCGCCAGTGCCGGAATAATTAAAAGTGCATACATTATGTCATCACGCTTTCTCCATTCATTTAGCCCGCATTATACCACTTTTAGCTTATGATTCCATCCATAGCCGCCCCCCTATAAGGGGTATAATTGTTAAATATTTATTTAGGATTTATTAAGAGCAAAGCTGATACTGCTACTTGTTTTGGTAAAACTGTTGTGCTATTATCTGGGTGAGGCGAGAGATGACCACGGAGAGAGAAAAAGCACTGGAACTGGCTATCGGCCAGATAGAAAAGCGATTCGGCAAAGGCTCCATCATGAAGATGGGTGAGTCAGCCGCACTGGGGGCAATAGAAGCCATTCCTACCGGCTCCCTGGCTTTAGACCTGGCCCTAGGTATCGGAGGGGTACCCAGAGGGCGTATTACAGAAATATTCGGACCCGAATCATCCGGGAAAACTACCTTAGCCCAGCACATCATCGCCGAAGCACAAAAAAGAGGAGGTACGGTTGCCTATATCGATGCAGAGCATGCCCTTGACCCCTCTTACGCTGCCAGTTGCGGCGTGAATGTTGACGAACTGCTCATCTCACAACCGGATACCGGCGAGCAGGCCCTGGAGATTTGCGAAGCGCTGGTAAGGAGCAGCGCCATTGATGCGATAATAATCGATAGCGTCGCCGCTCTGGTTCCCCGGGCTGAAATAGAGGGAGATATGGGAGACCCGCAGATGGGTCTGCAGGCCCGCCTTATGTCACAGGCCTTGAGGAAACTCGCCGCTGCCATCGGACGAGCCGGGACAGCAGTGATATTCATCAATCAGCTACGAGAAAAGGTGGGCATCGTCTACGGTAACCCCGAAGTGACCACCGGGGGTAGAGCGCTGAAGTTCTATAGCTCGACAAGGATTGAACTAAGGCGCGCGGAGACCATCAAGCAGGGAACCGAAGCAATAGGCAGTCGTATTAGAGTTAAGGTAGTTAAAAATAAGGTTGCCCCGCCGTTCCGTACTGCCGAGTTCGACATCATGTTCGACCACGGCATAAGTAAAGAGGGCAACTTACTCGATGTTGGTTTGGAGTTGGAGCTGGTAAGCAAAGCCGGATCCTTTTTCTCTTACGGTGATATCCGCCTCGGGCAGGGCCGGGAAAGCGCCAAGAAATACCTGGCGGAAAAGCCCGAGCTCGCCCAGGAAATTGAAGACCGGATAAGGGCTTCAGCCAGCGCCACCCATAATGCATCACCTGACGAGGGTTAAAGGGCATTTACCGGGATAAACCGTATTAACCCCGGCAGAGCGTAAAGAGCAAGGCTGAAGCACAGGCTTCAGCCTTTTGTGTTTTTAATAGGGTAATGAGTAAAATAACCAGACTAACGGCAGGAAAGCGCCGGGAAAAACGGATAAACGTTTATCTGGACGGTAAATACGCCTTCAATCTGCTGGCAGAAGTAGCGTTACAAGAAGGTTTGAGAATCGGGCAGGAATTATCCGAAGCACAGATGGAAGCGCTGACGGGAGCCGACCGCTACCAGCGCTGCCGGAATGCAGCCATCCGCTACCTCGGCTACCGACCGCGCAGCGAGGCCGAGATACGCCAGAGGCTCAAGAAGCACGGGTTCGAAAGTGCCTATATTGATAAGGCCCTCGACAGGCTGAAGGAACAGGGGCTGGTGGATGATAACGCCTTCGCCCGGTTCTGGAAAGACAACCGCGAGTCGTTCAGTCCGCGCAGCCGGCGTCTTACGAAGCTGGAGCTGCAGCGCAAGGGACTGGATGGCGAAATTATCGAGCAGATAATCAGCGAAGTCGATGATAGCGACAGCGCTTACCGGGCGGCTATTAACAAAGCCCGCCGCCTATCCCCATCCGACTACCAGATATTCCGGCGCCGTCTGGGAGAACACCTGGGGCGGAGGGGATTCGGCTATGATGTCATCAACGAGACGGTAGCGCGGGTATGGAAAGAGTGCGGGGGAATCCCCAAATAATAATCTAAAGAGAATTTACGTTAAAAATATAATATATAAATAATCAGGAAAGGGGGAAATAAGAATGGTATTAGGCACTATTGAGTTAGTTGCCCTCTTCTTCATTTTTATCATTGGCATAGTTCTGGGCGGCATGGCGGCTTTTCTTTCCCGCCGTCTCATTTTTAACCGTCAACTGCGCATCGCCGAGAGAAAAGCGGCCAAGATGGTTGGCGAAGCCAGGAACGAATCCAAAGATATACTGCAAGAAGCCCAGGAAGAAGCCAAGCGAATTAAGGCATCGGCCGATAGCGAATACCGCGAGCGGCGTACCGAACTGCAGCGGCAGGAAAACCGGCTAAGTCAAAAACAGGAGACCCTGGACCGCAAGCTGGAAGGCGTTGAACAGCGCGACCGTAATCTGACCGGTAAAGAAAAGGAAATAGAAACTACCCGCAATCAGCTCGGGGAACTCAAGGACAAGCAGCTGAAACAGCTGGAACTCATTTCCGGTATGTCCAGCACGGAGGCAAAGCAGACATTACTCGACGCCATGGAAGTGGAAATGCAGCAGGAGGCCTCCAGGCGCATACACCAGTGGGAAAGTAAACTGAAAGAAGAGGCGGACGAGAAAGCCCAGGAGATACTCTCATCCGCCATACAGCGCAGCGCCTCGGAAATCGTGGCGGAGACCACGGTCTCGGTAGTCCCCCTCCCCAACGACGAGATGAAAGGCAGACTCATCGGCAGGGAGGGACGCAACATCCGGGCGCTGGAACAGGCCACCGGGGTCGACCTTATCATCGACGATACGCCGGAGGCGGTAACGATATCCAGCTTCGACCCCGTACGCCGGGAGATAGCGCGCGTCGCCCTGAACCGGCTCATCCTCGACGGCCGCATTCATCCGGCGCGAATCGAAGAGATGGCCATCAAAGCTAAAGAGGAAGTGGACGCCGATATCCAGAATTCCGGCGAGCAGGCGGCCCTTCAGCTGGGAGTGCAGCTGCACCCCGAGCTTATCAAACTGCTGGGCCGGCTCAAATTCCGCACCAGTTACGGGCAGAACGCCCTGGAACACAGCATGGAAGTAGCCTACCTGGCCGGTATGATTGCCGCGGAACTGGGTGCCAACGTCACCACCGCCAAGAAGGCCGGTCTGCTGCACGATATCGGTAAAGCCGTTGACCGCGAAGTAGAAGGCACCCATGCCGCCATCGGCGCTGACCTCGTCAAGCAGTGGGAAAAATCGCCAGAGGTTCTTCTGGGCGTCGCCGAGCACCATCTCGAGACCAGCGACACCAGCATCTGGGGCTACATCACCTCGGCGGCCGACGCCATCAGCAGCGCCCGACCCGGCGCCAGGCGGGAATCCCTGGAAAACTACCTCAAACGGCTCAAGGCCCTGGAGGACATTGCCGACAGCTTTAAGGGAGTCGAAAAGTCCTTCGCCATTCAGGCCGGTCGCGAAGTACGCATCCTGGTCAAGCCGGAAACAATCGACGACCTGGGGGCTATGAGACTGGCGCGAGACATCGTGAAGAAGGTGGAAGAAACCCTGGACTACCCGGGGCAGATAAAAGTCACCGTCATCAGGGAGACCCGCGCCGTCGACTACGCAAAATAATGGGGAATTGTCGTTGCTAGGAGTGCAGCGACGGAGCAATCTTTTAAAGACGATGTTAGAGATTGCTTCGCTTCGCTCGCAATGACATGACTAAAGAATGAAAATATTAGCCATAGGCGATATAGTTGGCCGACCGGGACGGCAGGCCGTACACCAGTTCGTGCGCGGCCTGCGCAAGCAATACAGCATCGACCTGGTAATTGCCAACGGCGAGAATGCCGCCGGGGGTTTCGGCCTGACCGTAGACACCGCGCGGGAATTGCTGGGCGACGGTATCGACCTGCTAACCTCCGGCAATCACATCTGGGCGCAGAAAGAAATTATTCCCCACCTCGATGCCGACATGCCCATCCTGCGTCCGTTAAACTATCCATCCGGGGTGCCGGGGCGGGGTTATCTGCTTGCCGGCAAGACCCTGGTGGTAAACCTGATGGGCCGAGTCTTCATGAACAGCCTCGACTGCCCCTTCCGGGCCATGGACAAACTGCTGGAAGAACTGGACCCCTTACCCAGGGTTATCGTCGTGGACTTTCATGCCGAGGCGACCTCGGAGAAGGTCGCCCTGGGGCGCTACCTGGACGGGCGCGTCAGCGCCGTGCTCGGCACCCATACCCACGTCGGCACCATCGATGCGCGGATACTGACAGGCGGCACCGCTTACGTTACCGATATCGGCATGACAGGGCCGGAGGATTCGGTTATCGGCGACGATGCCGAGGCTGTTATCCAGCGCTTCCTGACCCAGATGCCCCACCACCTCTCGGTAGGCAAGGGAAATCCAACCCTCAACGCTATTCTGGTGGAAATAAATGAAACCAGCGGCAAGGCCACCGGCATCGAGCGTATCCAGCGGGAGACAGCAGCCCGGTGAGCCAGATAGACCTGCATATTCACTCCACCGCCTCCGACGGTAAGTTCAGCCCCGAGGCCATCGTCGGCAAGGCGGCAGGGCTCGGATTGAAGGTTATCGCCCTGACCGACCACGACACCGTAGACGGGATTCCACCGGCGCTGGAGGCCGTTAAAGCATTCCCGGAACTCAAACTTATCCCCGGCGTGGAAATCAGCACCGATTTAGCCGACGGCGAAGCGCATGTCCTGGGATACTTTATCGACTATACCAGCCGGGAGCTGGGGGCAGCCCTGGAAAGGTTCCGTAGTTCACGTCAGAGAAGGGCGCGCGGAATGGTGGATAAGCTGGGCGCGCTGGGTATGGATATCGACTGGCAGCGGGTGCAGCAAATAGCCGGCGAAGGCTCCATCGGGCGACCGCACATCGCCCGGGCGATGCTGGAAAAGGGCTATATCGCCACGTTTGAAGAGGCCTTCGATAAATACATCGCGCACGGCGGCACGGCTTACGTGGCTCGTGAAAAGATGACGCCGGAAGAAGCGGTAGAACTCATACTACGCTCGCGGGGTCTGCCCGTGCTGGCGCACCCGTTTACCGTCAACGACCCGGAGGCCATGATAAAAAAACTTAAAACAGTCGGGCTGGTCGGCGTGGAGACTTATTACAAGGACAACACCGAAGCACAAACCGGATTTACGCTCGGACTGGCGGAAAAATACGGGCTTATCGCCACCGGGGGCACCGACTATCACGGTATCGGCGACAGCAGCGAGGTCATGCTGGGCGGAGTGGAGGTGCCGCCGGAAGCGGTGGAGCGGCTCATCGCCCTGGCCGGTGAACAGGCACTAAAACAGGCGAATATGTAACTAATTGCCTTTTGAAGGAGTCTCATGACTACCTGGATTATATTGATTATAGTTTCTTATATCATCGGCTCCATACCATTCTCATACCTGGTCGCGAGGTCGCGCGGGATAGACTTGAGGAAACACGGCACCCAGCAGGTGGGAGGCGGCAACCTGTGGCGGACGACCTCCCGGAAACTAGGCCTGACGGTAGGTGTCTTCGATTTTTTCAAGGGTATACTGATGATGTTAATAGCCTTGAAACTGGGGCTGGATGCAGGACAGCAGCTCGCGGTCGGTCTGGCGGCGGTCGTTGGCCACAACTGGCCAGTCTTTCTACGCTTTCACGGCGGCCGGGGTATCGCGACAAGCCTGGGCATAATCATCATACTGCCTTTGATAAATGATATAACCCCATGGGCGACCCTAGCCTTCTTTGTTATCGGCGCTGCCGTCGTCGCCTTCACACGCCGGACCCCGGTGCCGATACTCGTGGGGATGGTAGTACTGCCCATAGCCAGCGCGGCTTTCCGGGAACCCCTTTCGGTAACCATGGGATTCCTGGCTATGGCGTTAATAATGATTATCAAACGACTCACCGCCCAGCCGGCTACCGAAGCCAGAAACATCGGGATGGGTCATCTGCTGTTAAATCGACTTCTCTTCGACCGTGATATCGGCGATAGAACCGCCTGGGTCCACCGGAAACACGTTCCCAAAAAGGAAAAGAAGGAATGACCGGGCCGGAAACAACCAGATGCGCCGCGCACCCGGACGTGGAAACGGCTCTGCGGTGCGGCAAGTGCGGCAAGCCGATATGCCCGAAATGCATGGTGCAAACACCGGTGGGGGCAAGGTGCCGGGAGTGCGCTAAACTCTATAAACTGCCCACCTACCGCGTTTCCGGCATATTTTACCTCCGGGCAGCCGGCACGGCGCTGGGGGTGGCTATTGTTATCGGGGTGGTGTGGGGCATCATCAACAATTTCCTGTCGTTCTTTCTCCTCAACCTGATACTGGCCGCGGGCGTCGGCTACGGCATCGGCGAGTTAGTCGGCCTCTCGGTAAACCGTAAGAGAAGCCCCTGGCTGGCGGTAACGGGCAGCCTGGCGGTGGTGATAGCCTATCTGGTGAACATTTTCACCTTCGGGAGCTTCCCGTGGAGTCCGTTCCGGATAATCTTCGACCTTCTAGGCATCGGAGTGGGCATTTACATGGCCGTCAACCGCCTGCGCTAGAAGTCCCCCACCCGACTACGCCGGGGGTTTTAGCCCCAGTTGCGCAAACATGTCGTGAGTGTCCGCATACGGAAAGGCTTCTATTTCCTTGCCCCCTTCGAAGTAGACGAAAACGGCCTCCTTAAACACCATTTTCTTATGTGTCGGGGCCTGCCCCATGAACTCGCCTTTTAGCGTGCCCCGCAGCGTTACGCGCGCCGCCGCCAGGTCACCCTCGCCGATGACTTCATCGACCGTCACATTAAGGTCGGGGAAAGCGGTGCGCATCATGGTGGCGAACTGCTTAAAACCCTCCGGGCCTTCGATTTTCATCCCGGGGAAATGGTAGACATAGTTGGGGGCCATGATATCATCTATTATTGCCAGGTTCCCCTTATTGATTGCCTCTTCTATAACCCGGCGAACCATCGCCTTGTTCTCCTCTACTGACATGGTAATTCCTCCTTCATTATGAATTCAGTCACCGGCTAACGTTAATTTTTACCGTCTACTTATCGTACAGTCCCCACCGCTTGAAGAACGTCTGGTACATCGGGGGGTGGGGGAAATCGCTCTGCATATTCATGGTGGCGCCGGCATACCCGGAATCCATCTCTTCCATCTTCCCGACTCCCTCTACCAGCTCCCCGATTTTATCCCGCGGGACGGAGAGGATAATCTCGTCTTCACCCGCCAGCGCCCGGGTATAATCGCCGGGGTCGGGCAGGGTGACCATCATCCGGCCGTCCTCCATCACCGGCACAACCTGGTAGGCGCAGGCCGGGGGGAAGAAGTGGTAGTTAACCTTGGCCTCCTCGCCGATAAAATGCGTCGGCATCAGCAGATTCCGCAGCTGGGAGGTGTTGGAATAGATAACCACCACATCCGGCTCGAAATTAGCCGTCTTCAGGGGGGCGGAAACGATGCCGATATATTTATCTCTCGGGAAAGTGGGGAAATTTAAGAACCGCTGGAACTCGGGGTCGTCCGGCTTATCCACCAAGCCGTAGGCAATGAGCGCGGCGAAGCACCAGTTATCCTCCTTGAGCATGGCCACGGTCTCTTTCTGGCGGCGCGACATGGCGAAGGCCTGGCACTGGGCGATATGGATGCCCCGGTCTTTCCAGGGCCTGACGGCCCCCTCCGGGATATCTGCCTCGCTTTCCAGCATTTTCACCGCGAGGGGAGAAGTCCTCAATATCAGTAACCTCTCAAGGTCCTCTCCATACTTGTTGTACTCTTTTAACGTTGTCATGCAGTTTAAACCTCCGATTTTCAATTAGCTCCGGTATGCCGCCACAATTATGAATAATACGACGTTATTTTGCAAGACCCGCGGTCAATTCCTTATAATGAATCGTATACGATAGATATTTCTCAATCCGGAACCGGGACAGGAGGTTTTCTATGAAAAAAGTAGCTGTGGTCGGTGTGGGCGAGACTAAATTCAGCGGCCCGCAGGAAAAGACGGAGGTAGAACTCTTCGCCGAAGCCGCCATGGAAGCCATTACGGAATCCAACCTGAAACCTAAAGACATCAAGGCCCTGTTCGTCGGCAACGTGCTGGGCGATTTCGCCGAGGGGCAGGGGATGGTGCAGTCCTTCGCCGCCGAGAACATCGGCTGCCTGTACGTGCCGGCCAACCGCTACGAAGGCGCCTGCGCCTCGGCCAGCATGGCTATCCGGGACGCCTTTATATGGGTGGCCTCCGGCTATTATGATATCGTCCTCGCGGGCGGCGTGGAGAGGGCGGCCACCATGGGCACCGGCCTGGCGACCAGGACCTTCGCCATGTTCAGCGACGCCCGCTACGAATATCCCGCCGGCATCACCTTCCCGGCCGTTTTCGCCATGCTGACCCATCTCTATGCGGACACCTATAAAATCCCTTTACAGAAATTACGCGAGCAGATGGCCCGCGTTTCTATGCAGTCGTACCGGCACGGCAGCGTCAACCCCAGGGCGCAGTTCTTCGGCAAGAACGCCGATATAACCGCCGAGAAGGTGCTCGGCAGCTTCGTGGTATCCACGCCGCTTACACTGCACGACTGCTGTCCCTTCTCCGACGGCGCCGCCGCCGTGGTGCTGGCCTCGGAAGAAGTCGCTAAAAAACTCACGAGCCAACCGGTCTATATCACCGGCACCGGGCAGTCCTCCTGCGGCCCCCTCGGCAACCAGAGCGACTACCTGCCGAGAATCAGGGCGCGTGAAATATCGTCGCAGCGGGCCTACGAAATGGCCGGGGTAAAGCCGCAGGATATAGACCTCTGCGAGCTTCACGACTGCTTCAGCATCGCCAGCCTGATTGCCGCCGAAAGCCTCGGCTTCTTCGACTACGGCACGGCGGGTGAAGCCTGGGAAAAGGGCGAGGCGGATATCGGCGGGAAGGTGGCCGTCAACCCCTCCGGCGGACTGAAAGCCAAGGGACACCCCATCGGCGCCACCGGGGCCGGCCAGGTTTACGAGGTGGTAAAACAGCTGCGGGGGGAAGTAGAGCCGGAGCGGCAGGTGCCGGACGCCAGAACCGGGATGACGGATACGCTCGGCGGCGACGGCGGCACGCTGGTCAACATGATTTTCGAAAGGGGCTGGTAATATGGAACATAAGCTGATTTTTAAAGACTACAACGAAGCCCTCATGCAAAATAAAATCCTGGGTCTCAAGTGCACATCATGCGGTCACATCACAACGCCGCCCAAGATGGTCTGCCGGCAGTGCGCCAGCCCGGACATGGAAATCGTGGAGCTGAAGGGCAGCGGCAAAATCAGGACCTTCACCACCGTGTTCGTTGCCGCGGAGGGGCGCGAGGATGAAATCCCCTACACTATCGTCATGGTGGAACTCGATGACGGCCCCTGGATTATGGGCAACCTTGAGGGCATCGACCCCAAAGAGGCCTCGATGGAACTGGTAGGCAAGAAAGTCAAGATGGGTAACAAGGTCTTCCCCGGCGATAAATATTCCGCCGGCGAGAGCGCCCGACCGCTTTTCACCCTGGTGTGATAATAATGACAGAGCCATACTCGCGACATATAAAACTTGAGAACGTAATCAATTTCCGTGACCTGGGCGGCTACCGGGCGGGGGACGGTCGCACCGTGGCCTGGAGACGTCTCTTCCGCAGCGGCGACCTGCGTCACGCGACAAATCGCGACTTTAAAAGACTGAAAGAAGAAATCAGGCTGGCCACCGTCATCGATTTAAGGAGCGCCGAAGAAATTGAACGGCAGGGCATCGGTATCCCCGCCGCAGCCGATATTAAGTACTGCAACATCGCTTTTATGACCGACGACGACCCCGGGGCCAACGCCAGCCGTTACGACCACTGCACCAATATGGGCGAGTTTTACCTGGAAATGGCCCGCCAAAAGGACTACGGCAAGCTCATTACCGAGGCGCTGGAAGTCATCGCCGAGCCGGATAATCACCCGCTAGTGTTCCACTGCGCCGTGGGCAAGGACCGCACGGGGATGCTGGCGGCGGTCTTATTGAGCCTGCTGGGGGTGCCGGAAAAAGACATTATTGAAGATTACGCGCTCTCCGAGCCTTATATGGATGAACTGCTGGCAAGACTAAAAAACAATCCCCCAAAAGTCGGCGGCCCGCCGATGGATATCCCTGAATATTTCTGGAAAGCTTCACCGGAATCGATGAACCTGTTTCTTTCGACACTGAAACGGGAATACGGCTCAATCGAAGAATATTTGGCGGAGCAGGGGGCGGATTCTTCCCTGGTACGGCGACTGGAGAGCGCCCTGCTTACCCGGGACTAACCGTCCCGCAGGAGGCTGCGGGCGATGGTCATCCTCATTATTTCAGATGTGCCCTCGTAAATTTCGGTAATTCGGGCATCGCGGAAGTAGCGCTCCACGGGATAGTCGCTGGTATATCCGTAACCCCCGTGAATCTGGAGAGCTTTATCGGTGACGAAATTGGAGACCTCCGAGGCAAAGAGTTTGGCCATGGCTGCTTCCCTGATGAAAGACTGACCCCGGTCGTAGAGATAGGCCGCCCGGCAGGTCAACAGGCGTGCGGCGTCAATCTGCGTGGCCATATCGGCCAGCATCCACTGAATCGACTGAAATCCGGCGATAGCCTGTCCGAACTGCTGCCGTTCTTTAGCATAGTTCAGCGAGGCCTCGTAAGCCGCCCGGGAAATACCCACTGCCTCGGCGCCGATGGTAACCCGGCTGACATCCAGCGCATCCAGGGCAATCCGGAATCCCTGCCCCTCCTCGCCGAGTCGGTTCTCCCCGCGAACAAAACAGTCCTGAAAGATAAGCTCGACGGATGACAGGCCGTGCATGCCCATTTTCTCCTCGTGTTTGCCCACGGAAATGCCGGGGGTATCCTTATCCATGACAAAGGCGGTAATGCCGCGGTGCTTCAGGGATTTATCCACCGTGGCGAAGACCACCACGATTTCCGCCCTGTCGCCGATACTGGTAAACAGCTTGTTGCCGTTGATGACATAGCCATCCTTGTGGCGGGCGGCGGTGGCCTCTATACCGGCGGGGTCGCTGCCGGCCCCGGCCTCGGTAAGGGCAAAGCAGGCCAGCTTCTCGCCGCTGGCATGGGGCGGCAGGTATTTCTTTTTCTGCGCTTCCGTCCCGTACTCCATAACGGGCACTATGGCCAGTGACAGGCTGATACGCAGGTAATTATCTATGGCGGCGGAGGCCCGCGCCAGCTCCTCTACGGCGATACACAAGTCCGCCAGCCCCTGGCCGCTGCCCCCGTATTTCTCTGGGATAGTCAGCCCGAAAAGACCCAGGGCGGCTATCTTTTTTAACTCTGCGGCGGGGAATTCCTCTGTTTTATCGATGCGGGCGGACGCAGGCGCTATTTCCTTTTCAGCAAAATCACGCAGCGTGGTCTGGAGCATCTTCTGTTCTTCGGTCAGTTCAAAGTCCATCTTAACCTTTATCCTTTACTTATCAAGTTCGCGGATTATTCGACTCGTTATTTCGCGGGCGGCGCGCCGGGGATTCTTGCTGCCTTTCAGCAGGTCGTCCACCAGCTTTTCCAGGTAGTCGCCGCGGTCAATCCGGTAGATAAGGTCCCTGACATACCCCTCCACGGCCTCCAGCAGCTCCAGCCTGGCCCTTTCTCTCTTTCCCGCTTCCATTCCGCCGCTTTCGATGAGAAAATCGTGGTGATTCGCTATCGCCGCGGCGAGTTCTTCCGTCCCTCTG
>Ga0315555_1001416_pt1 | contig 17264 bp, 15 predicted proteins | sample SalMarSW160380MG_FD_202113 | JGI IMG/M metagenome (GOLD analysis project Ga0315555, IMG submission 202113) | Salt marsh sediment microbial communities from the Plum Island Ecosystem LTER, Massachusetts, United States - Salt Marsh Sediment SW1603-80 ... | reverse complement strand
TTTCCCTTGATCTGCCCGGCGGAAAGCGCAGAAAGAGCATGTTCGATCTGCGGCTCCGGAAGTCTCAGGAGCTGATACGGTTCTCGATACCGGTCGGGCTGTCCCGCGTCCCCGACATGAGGGAATACCTGCTCACCTGCACTCTGGTCGTCGATTCGAAGGTGATGGGGCAGAAGACGCTGGTGTTCTGCCGCGGGTACGACTGGTCGATTCTCGGACCGCTTCCCTACCTGTCGCCGGAGCAGGAGGGCCCGGAGGACGGCCGGGAGTCGCCGGCCGCAAGCTGTACCGTGGGAGGGAAGGCGTTCACGTGGAGCCGGTACGACATGAGGCACACCGACCCGTTTTGCCTGATGGACTTCCGCAAGGCGTTCGGCAAGAGCCTGGTGCCGGGATCCACGGCGGCGCTGTACGCGTATACCGAGGTGAAGGCGAGGGAGGCCGGCGTGCACCTGCTGAAGGTGCAGGGGGACGACAACATCGTCGTGTGGCTGAACGGACGGGAAGTGGCGGAGATAACGAAGAAGGGGCCGCCGATACGGACCGCCCGCGAGGTGAGGGTGAGTCTGAAGAAGGGACGCAACGTCATCCTCTTCCGGCTGAACCAGAAGAAGGCGCAGTGGCAGGCCGCGATACGCGTCCGGACGATAAACGACGGCGTGGCGGACGTGACAGGGGTGCCGTTCGAGGAACAGAACGCGAAGCTACTGTCCCCCTGACTCTATCTTCTTCACTTCTTCACAGGCGCCGCGCAGGAAGTCCTTCCACTCCGGTTCGAAGCCCTCGCCGAATTCGGCGGCGAGCCACGCCTTCACGATCTCGATGCCGTGCGGGGGAGGCGTGATCCATTCGCCCAGCGTGAGGACGTTGGCGTCGTTTATGATCGCCGCCCGGCTTCCCTCGTATTCCGAGCTGGCCTGCACCGCGTAGACGCCCCGTAACTTGTTGGCGACGATGGCGCTTCCGGCGCCGGTGCCGCAGATGATGACCGCCCTGGGGTACTCGCCCCTGCTTACCGCGCCGGCGATGTCGGCGGCGACCCTGTAATAGGGGACGAACTCGCCGTCCGCCTTCATTCCCAGGTCGTCCACCCGGTGGCCGTCTTTCTCCAGGTATTCCTTCAGCGTGTCTTTCAGCGTCAGGCCGGCGCGTGTCGAGCCGATTGCGATGTTCATGTCATCCTCCTGCACGCTTCGACGATATGGGAGACGCCGAAGCGGTGCTTGTCGAACAGGTATTCCGCCGTCGCCACCTCTCCGAATTCATCCGGCACGCCGAGCCGTGTGACCGGAGTGGGGCGCTTCTCGGAGAGCGTTTCGCACACCGCGCTGCCCAGGCCGCCTGTGACGTTCTGCGTCTCCACCGTGACGACCCGGCCGGTCTTCTCCGCGGACGCGACGAGGGTCTCCACGTCGAACGGCTTCACGGACGGGCAGTGGATGTGTTCGACGTCGATCCCGTCATCGGCCGCCAGACGGGAGGCCTCCACGGCAACGTGTGTCATGTAGCCGGTGGATACGAGCGTGACGTCGCCGCCCTCTCTCAGCACCATCGCCTTTCCGGGCCGGAAGCGGTAGTCGTCGCCGAACACCTTGGGCATCGGCGGGCGAATCAGCTGCATGTACGTGGGTTGGTGCCTGCCGGCCATGTCCTTCATCATCGAACGAAGCTCGTAGGCGTCGCACGGGCTGTAGACGTGCATGTTCGGCATCGCGCGCATGATGGCCAGGTCCTGGAAGCACATATGGGTGCCGCCGTTGGGGCCGGCCGTGACGCCGGGCGCGGTGCCGACGACCTTGACGTTATTATTAGCGTACGCGACACTTATGGTCACCTGGTCGTACACCCGGCGCGACGCGAAGCAGGAGAAGCTGGCGCAGAAGGGGACCTTGCCCTCGGAGGCAAGGCCGGCGCCGATGCCTATCATGTTGGCCTCCGCGACGCCGACGTTCACGAAGTTGTCCGGATGCTTCTCCGCGACGCGCGGGTTGGTGCCGGAGGCCTTGCTGAGGTCGGCCTCCAGGCACATGACGTTCGGGTCGTCTTCTATCAGCTCGTTGAGCGTCCCGCCGTAGACCGCGCGCATCTCCATCTCGTGCCAGTTCATACCAGGCCTCCCATCACCTTCTCGAATGTCTCCGCGTCCGGCACCTTGATGTTGTGGCTCTCGGCCCTGTTCTCCAGATCGCGGTGGCCCTTCGCCTTCACCGTGTGCGCGATGATCATGGACGGCTTGCCTCGCACGGAGATCGCCCGGTTCACTGTGTCGTAGATGTCGTGCCAGTCGTGGCCGTCCATTTCGAACACCTCCCAGCCGAAGGCGCGCCACTTGTCGGCGAGCGGCTCCAGCGTGACGATCTCGTCGGTGAACCCGTCTATCTGCAGCCTGTTGTAGTCGGTGATAGCTACCAGGTTGTCGAGCCCGTGATGCCCGGCGAACATCGCGGCTTCCCATATCTGCCCCTCGTTGCTCTCGCCGTCGCCGATGATGCAGAATACGTTGTGCGACCGGCCGTCCGTACGCGCGGCGAGCGCAGCGCCGCAGGCGCAGGAGAGCCCCTGGCCGAGGGAACCGGTGGTGAAGTCCACCCCGGGCACGAAGCGCTCGTCCGCGTGGCTGGGGAGCTTCGTGCCGTTAGCGTTGAGCGTCGCCAGCCAATCGGCGGGGAAGAACCCGTGGGACGCCAGCGCGACGTAGAGCACCGGCGCCGCGTGCCCCTTCGAAAGGATCAGCCGGTCCCGGTCAGGCCATTTCGGGTTCTCCGGCTCGATTCTCATGATCCGGCCGTAGAGCGTCATGACGATCTCGACCAGGCTGAGCGCCCCGCCCAGGTGTCCGGAGCCGGCGCGGCAGATCATCCCGGTTATCACGTGCCGCCATTCGGCGGCCCTGTGGTCGAATTCCCCGCGGTCGAAGTCAGATAAGCTTCTTCGGCGAGGCGAGCGTAGCGCGATCGGTGGTGATGACATAATTCCTCCCTCGTATGTTGGTGACCGGATAGTCCCAGCCCGGCTCGCCGAACAGGGCCAGCCGGCAGACGGTATTTGCCCAGTCGAATTCACATCCGTTCCGCGGATAGAGCATGACTCGGCGCGCGCCGAGTATCTGACGCATGCCGAGGGTGTAGGCGCTGCGCGGGAAGCACTCCAGGTTCCCGCCGACCGAGTCGCGGACCGCGTTTATCGTGACGGTGAAGTCGTTGAGCCGGACCCTTCGGGGGCCGAGCTGATGCACGCGGGGTTCCGGCTCGTTGAACGCGATGTGACCGTGGATGCCGACGCCGCCGTAGCAGACGTCGATGCCTCCGATGTTCTCGATCATCTTCTCGAGGCGGTGGATGTTCTCTTCGTTGGGGAACACCACCCGGTCCGGATGCAGGCCGCAGCTCTCGTCGAGGCGGTCGAGGAAGAGCCGACGCGCTTCGCCCTTGAAACTCAGCGGATGATCGGCGGGAAAGGCCATGCCGTCCGCGTCGCAGTACTCGTCCATGAAGAAGAACCAGCAGCCCTCCAGGGATATCCGATCACGGCTGATGATCTCCGCCAGCGGACCGTACTGGCCGGTGGGGCCGAGGGGGAGTATCAGCCGGGTGGGCTCTCCCTCCTCGTTGTTGGTGACGATCTCCTCGGCGAGCTCCTCGGCGAGCTTCCGGTGCAGCTCGTCCAGGTCCTCGCGCACCACCAGCCTGTCGCCGGCCTTCGCGATCACCTCTTCGGGCGAAAGCCGCAGCAGCGCCCGTATCTCTTCCATTCTGTCCATCTAGGCCTCCCCGAGCAGCTGAAGGATGTTTCCCGAGAAGATCCGTTTCCGGGTCTCCTCTCCCAGTCCGAGTTTCTGGAGTCTTGCAATATCTTCCTTGATAATGGTAGGTATGTCGACGTAGCGGACGTCCGTGCCGAACACCACCTTGTCAAACGCGCCCTGCCACCAGAGGTGCTTCTCGACGCCCTCCGCATCCGCGCGGGCCCGCCATGCGCCCGGCTCGCCGGTGAGGTCCGCGTACACGTTCGGGCGCATCCGGACGAGCTCCGCCGCATCCGCGTTCCAGTGGATGCCGAGGTGGGCGATGATGACGCCCAGCTCCGGGAACTCGCGGGTGACCGGCTCGATGCGCATCGGATGCATGTTCCACGATGAGATTCCCTCGGCGGGATGCTCGCCCGCCGTGGTGACGACGCCGGTATGAAACAGCACCGGCATCCGGTGCGCGGCGGCGCGCTCCCAGAGAGGGAAATACGCCGGATCGTCGTATCCGGATTTCGGAATCGTTATCTTCACCATGCGGAAGCCGTCGTCGTGTCCGCGGTCCACCGCGTCGGGCCCGTCCGCGCCCGGTCGGACGAAGACGGCCCCGATGACGCGGTCCGGATGCTTCTCGAAGGCCTGCTTCACGTCGGCGTTACCGGCCTGGCCGAACAGCGGCCCGAGACCGCTCATGCAGCATTTCTCGATGCCGTTATCGTCCATGGCCGGGAGGAGGCCGTCGAGGTACGCCGGGTCGGCCGACAGGTGACAGTGCGCGTCTATGATCCTCATCGCAGCCTTCGAGCCAGGTGCGTCTGCAGGAACGCGTCGGCCGCCCGGTGTGCCGCGCCGATGCTGGACTTCAGTTCGGACGGCTCTCCGAAGACGAGCTCCGGGGGCTCGATGGCGAGCGGCTTCAGCTCGTCCGCCAGAGCCCCGGCGAGCACCGGTCCGATCTCGGTCCGGTGCTCGTTGTAGACGCCGTTCAGCACCACGAGCGGCGAGTGGCACACCTTCAGTAGGTTCGCCAGCGCCGCCGCCAGGTATTCGCCCCGCTTCGAGAGTTCCGTGGTCCAGGATCCGTCGTTTCGTTTCGATTTCGCGGGAAGCGTCCTTCCCGACGCGTACACATCGAGACATCCCTTGCGGCCGCAGACACACTTCGGTCCGTTCATATTGATGCGGGTGTGGCCGAATTCGCCGATGAAGGTGTCCTCTCCTTCGAGGAACGTCCCTCGCGCGCAGACCGCGGCGCCGATGCCGTAGCGGGCGATGATGGATATGAAGGACGAGGCGTCCTTCGCCCGGCCCGCTCTTCTCTCGTACTCGGCAACGCAGAGCGCGTTGTTGGCGGCGGCGACCGGCAGGCCGAGCGTATCCAGCGCCGGTCCGATGTCGAAATCGACCCACCGTCCAGGCGGCAGGTACGCGTGTATCCGCCGGGCGTCGCGGGAGACGATGCCGGGAAGCCCGACGCCGAGGCCGGCGATCCGGTTTGGTCCGGCTCCGGATTTCCGGATGACTTGCTTCATGAGCTCTAGCCAGGAGGAGGCGATCCTCTTCATCGACCAGGAGGATCCTATCGTGCGCTGCCCGCACGCCGCGACTTCGCCCGCCATGTCCAGGACGCACGCCCGGACCGCCCGGCCCTCCAGGTCCGCGCCGGTAACGTAGGCGAGATCCGAACGTATGAAGATGGCGGTCGCCTTCCTGCCGCGTCCGGCGGCGTGCAGCTTCTCCCCCTCCCGCAGATGACCCGCCCTCAGGAGGCGCTCGACGATCCTGGCGGTCGAGGCCTTGCCGAGGCCGATGGCGTTCGCCAGCTCCTGCCGGGTTTTCGCTCCGTGGCGGAACATTCCTGCGATCACCTCTGCGTTCGTCATGCCCGTCTGCGGCATCGGGTCCTCCGTGCGGGTAATTGAATTAGTATACTATAAGACTAATGGCCTGTCAAGGGCGAATTGCAGAAAAGACGGCAGACGGAGTCCATCCCGCCGGGCGCTGTCAGGAAAAGCAGAATGTCCCCTTTTTCTCCTTTTTTACAGCCGTTTGGAGGTGACGCGGTCGCCGAGCTGGGTGACCATGTCGGCGCTGTCGATGTCCGCGGTGGGAGAGAGCAGGCAGGCGGTGGCGGCGGCCACGGCGGCGCGGAGAGCGCCGCCCTCCTTCTCTCCCTTCTCCACGCCATGGATGAACCCGGCGAGGAACGCGTCGCCGCAGCCGACGGTGCTGATGGGCACCAGCCCCTCCATGTCGGCCGAAGCGTGGTAGCAGATGTCCGATTCGATGTAGTAGGCGCCGTGCCCTCCGCAGGTGACCAATGCCGGCTCGTGCATGCGGAACGTGCGAAGCATGCGAAGAAGCTCGTCGATGTCCTCGGACTCCGTCTTGAGCGCTTCCTGCATCTCCTGGATATTGGGCTTGATGTAGTCCGCCAGGTCGGCGCACTCGCGGAGGGTCGCGCCCCCCGCGTCGAGGAATACGTCCGCGCCAACGCCGGAACACATCTTGAGCATGTCGCGGAAGTGCTTGCGCGAAACCCCGTAGGGAATGCTGCCGGAGAAGACGATCTTGTCGCCCTTGTGGACCCGGTTCTCTATCTTCCTCTTCATCTCGTGGATCTCGGTCCTCTCGATGCGCGGACCGCGCTCCCGTATGTGGGTCTCCACCTCGCGCGCGGGGTCGACCACGGTGACGTTCTCGCGGGTGGGGGTGTCGAGCATGACGAAGTCGATCTCCACCAGCGAATCCTTCAGGCTGTCCTCGTAGAGGTGAAGCTGGCGTTTCCCGACGTAGCCCATGGCGACGGATTCGATTCCCAGCGTGCCGAGCATGCGGGACACGTTGACGCCTTTCCCCGCGGGGAGAAGCCTGACGAGCTTTCCGGTATTGACCGCGGAGAGCGCGAAGTTCTCGACCTCGATCGTGCGGTCAACCGCGGTATTGAGCGTGACGGTGAATATCAAGGCTCAGGACTCCTTCCATTTCTTCAGCTCGAACGTGCCGCCGGCTATCTCCAGGTAGCGGCCCTGTTCCTGCCATCCTCCCAGTATGAACAGCCTCTTCTCCCGGCCGTTCAGTTTCCGGGTCCGTTCCCCTGCATTATGTATATGACCGGCGGCCACCACGTCAACTCCCTCGCGGTAGACCGCGCCCAGCGCGTTGTGGAATACCTCGATGGAGCAGAGCGGCTTGAACCTGGCTTCAAGCCGGCTTCCCGCCCGTGCCAGCCGGCCGAGGAACCGGCCGATACGGAATGGTAGGGCGGTCACGATGCCCGCGAAGACCTGCGAGGAACAGACCCGGCGCCACGCGGCGTAGCGGATGTCCCAGGTGCACACCGTGTCCCCGTGCGTCAGGAGCACCCGCGTGCCGTTCGTGGAGAAGGTGACCGCGTTCTTCGCCACCTCTGCCCCGATCCGGTACCTGAAAAAATCCATCGCCAGGAAATCCCTGTTGCCCCGGAGGGAGATGATGCGTATGCCGCGCGCCGCGCAGCCCTTCAGGGCGGACGTCAGCCTGGCGTACGTCGGCACCCGACTATGCTTGTCCCCGAGCCAGAAATCGAATATGTCCCCGACCAGAAACAGGTACTCGGTGTCCAGCTCCTCGAGGAAGCGGAGGAAGTTCGCGTCGCTTTCGTTCTCCTCCTCCAGGTAGTGGATGTCGGAGATGCAGACCGCCCGGCCGGTGCCGAGGTCGCCCATGTCGAGAGGGGCCAGCTCGTTGAGCGTTATCTGCCTTGCCATCCGACCATCTCCAGGAATTCGTCTTCCGATATCATCGGCACGCCGAGTTTCCCGGCCTTCTGGGCCTTGGAGCCCGGGTTCTCGCCGATGACGACGTAGCTCGTTTTCTTGCCGACCGAGGAGGACGCCCTGCCTCCGTGGGCGAGTATCAGCTTCTTCGCCTCATCCCGGGACATCGATGAGAGGGTGCCGGTGAGTACGAAAGACGCGCCGGCGAGCGCGTCGCTCTTCTTCGCCGCCGCGTTCCGTCTCGTGTTCACCCCGGCCGCCTCGAGACGTTCGATGAGTTCGATATTCACCTCGTCGGAGAAGAAGGCGTGGATGGCGGACGCGATTTCAGAACCGATGCCTTCGATCTCCTCCAGCTCTTCCGCGGACGCCTTCGATATCTTCCCGATGCTGCCGTACGTGTCGGCGAGTATGCCGGCGGCGGTCTCCCCGACGTGCCTGATGCCGAGCGCGAAGATCAGCCGGGACAGGCCGGCGCTCCTGCTCTTCCCGATCGATTCCAGGAGGTTGGAGGCGGACCTGTCGGCCATCCGTTCCAGCTCCAGCAGCTTCTCCTTCGTCAGCGCGTAGAGGTCGGCCACGTTCTTCACCAGGCCGGCCTCGACGAACTGGTCCGCCAGCTTCGCGCCGAGCCCTTCGATGTCCATCCCGCCGCGCGATACGAAGTGGGCGATGCGCTCCTTCGTCTGGGCGGGGCAGGAGCTTCCTGTGCAGCGGTGCGCCGCCTCGCCCTCCGCCCTCACCACCGCGGCGCCGCACGCCGGGCAGGCGGACGGCATGGTGAAGCGGGGAGGGTTCCCTTTTCTCCTTTTCTTTATTGAGGTTACGACTTCAGGGATAACGTCGCCGGCTCGCTGTATCACCACCGCGTCGCCGCGCCTGACGTCCTTGGCGTCTATCTCGTCCTGGTTGTGCAGGGTGGCCCGGCTGATCTCAACGCCGCCCACGCGCACCGGCTTCATGACCGCGACCGGGGTGAGCACCCCGGTCCTTCCGACCTGCACGATGATATCCTCTATCACCGTCTCCGCCTGCTCCGGCGGGAACTTGTACGCGACGGCCCACCGGGGGCTCCGCGCGACGTGACCGAGGCGGTCCTGCAGGGAGGCCTCGTTCACCTTTATGACGACGCCGTCGATGGTGTACTCCAGGTCCTGTCGTCGCGCCAGGATGTCGTCGTAGTACTTCCCGACCTCTTGGATGCCGCTGCAGACTCTGTTCAGGGGATTGGTGCTGAGCCCCAGGTCCCGCAGCCATTCGAGGAGCGCTGACTGGCTTCCGGGCCGGTCCCCCTCGATCTCTCCCACCGTGTAGAAGTACGCGTCGAGCGGGCGGGCCGCGGTGACGCGTGAGTCGAGCTGTCTGAGGGACCCGGCCGCGGCGTTGCGGGGGTTGGCGAATTCCGGCTCGCCCTGCTCACGCCGCATCGCGTTCAGCCGGTCGAAGTCAGTCGACCGCATGAACACCTCTCCTCGTCCCTGCAGGCGCGCCGGCGCGCCGCCGGCGGCGCGCAGCCTGAGCGGGATGCTGCGGACCGTCCTGAGGTTCTCGGTGATGTTTTCCCCGGTCACGCCATCGCCGCGGGTGGATCCCACGATGAGCTCGCCGTTGACGTACTCCGCCTCGAAGGCGACGCCGTCCAGCTTCGGCTCACAGACGTATTCGACGTGGTCCTCCCGCTCGAGCAGCTTAGTGACCCTCTCGTGAAAGGCGGCGAACTCGTCACGGTCGAAGGCGTTGCCCAGGCTCAGCATCGGTACGGCATGTGTCACCGTGCCGAAGGCCTCTATCGGAGGGGCGCCGACCTTCTGTGTGGGCGAGGATGGATCAGCGAGTTGCGGGTTCTCCTCCTCCAGCTTCTGCAGCTTCCGGAAGAGAGCGTCGTACTCCGCGTCGGAGATCTCGGGATCGTCCTTCACGTAGTATCGCCAGTTGTGATACTCGATCAGCTCCCTGAGCTTCGCGATCTCATTACGAGCCGACATCTCTATCCGTCTCCAGCGTGTTGATCCTGCCGCTGAGCAGGAGGTGCACCGGGATGTCCAGTGCCGCGCTCTGTACCGCGGCCCGCAGGGCCTTGAATATGTCCGAGGCGCGGTACCGGGTGGAGAAGTGCATGAGAAGCAGCTCGGAGACGCGGGCCTCCTTCGCCTCGGAGACGGTCGCGTGTATCTCCTTGCCCCGTTCCCCATCGTCCAGGAACGTGGCTTCGTGTATCAGCAGGGAGGACCCCTCGATGAGAGCGGGGTCCACCGCAAGCCCGTCCCCGCCGTACGACAGCACCCTCTTCTCGTAGGTCTCCGTGATCTGCTCGCGCCCCTTCTCCCTCGCCAGTGCGGCTATCTGCTTCTCCTCCAGGGAGGCGTATTCGCTCTTGAGCCGCTCCCTTGTCTCGCACACGTTGTAGCCCAGAGAGAGCCGTCTGCCCATGTGCGTTACCCGGAAGGCCTCGACGTACTTCCGCTTGCCCTTCTCGCTGATCTCTATCTGCGTGCCGCTGCGGACCGGGACCCATTCAAGATGGAAGGACGGGTTCGGTACCAGGCGCGCGATGTAGGCCTGGAGCAGCTCGCAGCCGGAGTCGTTCTCCGGGTAGTAGATGACGAGGGGCTTCTCCTTGTCGCCCCGTCCCTGCCCGCGGATCCTCACCAGACCGGGCAGGCCGCCGATGTGATCGTAGTGCCCGTGGGTGACGAAGACCCTCTCTATCGCGAAGCACCGGTTGCGCAGGGCCGACACGAGCCCTTCACCCGCGTCGAACAGCGTTCTGAGCGGCTTGGAGAATATCCACGTCGAGTATATCGCCTTCGAGAAGGCGTCTGTTACGAGTTCCATTCCGGGGGTGACGGTCAGACCTTCACCCTGTAGACGATATCATGCTCTCTCGCCCTGTCGCTGGTCTTTATGCCGACGAGATCACCTATCTTCGCCTCTTCGACGGATGCGTTGTCCACCTGCATCGAGTCGACCTCCTGGGTGAAATCCGTGGTGTGTCCCTTTACGCGGATGGTATCACCCTCCTTGAGGGATCCGGCGGTGATCTCGATTCCGGCGGCGCTGGCCTTGGAGAAGAAGTGGGTAACCCTGCCGACTTCCTCTTCGTCAAGTTGTGATTTGGCTTCCTCTTCCATACATTCCTCCTTTCGCCACCGGAGTCTACCCGAGTGCCGTGAGGCAGTCAAGCCACACCCCTGCTGCCGGTCTCCCAGCCCTATTTTTCGCCGTAGCGGCGGAGAGCGTGGTGGAGGATGCGGTCGATGAGCTCGTTGTAGCGAAGGCCGCCGGTCGCGGCGGACTCGGCGACGTCTTCGCCGTACGCGACGTCCGGATTGGGATTGACCTCCAGCACCACGATCCTGCCGTCCTCCGCAACCCGCAGGTCGACCCGGCCGAAGTCGCGGAGCTGGAGCAGGCGGTACACCCTCTTGCAGACGCGGGCGATGCTCCTGAGCAGGTCATCCCGGAGCTTGGCGGCACAGTACTCGATCTTCCATTTCTCCCGGTATTCATTGTCCCACTTGACGCGGGAGGTGGCGATGGGGGGACCGTTCGCGTCCCCGAAGATGATCTCCCGCGGAGGCAGCACGGTGAGCCGCTGGTTGCCGAGGATGGTGACGTACAGCTCGCGGCCGGCTATGTACTCCTCGGCGATCGCGATCTGCTGCCATTTCTCGTGGACGAAGCGGGCCCGTTCCTGCAGCTCTTCCGTGTTCTTGACGAGAGAGGCCTGGGAGATGCCGTCGGAGGCGTCCTCGAACACCGGCTTGACGATCGCCGGATAGCGGAAGACCTTGGGTATCCGCACCGACTGATCGGGCGGGAACACCAGGAAATCGGGCACCCGTATCCGGTGACGGCTCAGGATCTCCTTGCACAGCCCTTTGTCACGGCAGATCAGCAGGCCGGCCGAGCCGGTGCCGGTGAACCGTACTCCCATGAGTTCCAGGAGCCCGGCGACGTTCGAGTCCAGGCGCCGGTCGCCCCGGAACTGCTCGGAGAGGTTGAACACCATCCCCGGCTGACGCTCCCTGAGATGCTGTACGATCGGTTCGACCTCGTACCCAACGCCGAGGATGCCGACGTCGTGTCCCAGCTCCCTGAGCGCCGTCACCACGTGGCCCTCGGTGGTGGTGGCCTCTTCCTTGCGGGTGAAGTCGGGGTCCTCGGACGGGATCGCTCCCTGGTCCATCATGACGGACAGTTTCAAGTGGCGTTTCATGAGTTCGTATAGTCCTGTGGAAAACGATGGACGTTCTTCATCACCGCGGTCACGAACGCGGCCACCTCGGGAAGCGACTCCGTCTCGGTCTTGTGCAGGTACAGGTCGAGCGCTTTGCAGCGGCGGGCCAGCTTCTTCAGGAGGGTGTCCGCGTCGATCTTCTTCTCCCCCGTCCACATCGTCACGCAGTTCACGATGTGGCGCCTCCAGTGCCGGAGGAAGACGGACGCCTTCTGCGTCGAATTGGACGGCGAGGCGGGGCCGAAGAGCTGCTGGAGGCCCGGATCGTAGTAGCCCGGGTAGTCGTCTCCCATGTGCCGCCGCCTTCTCTCGTAGTAGGCGCGCAGCGTCGATCTCATCCGGGCGGCCGACCAGGGGGTCTCACGGGTCGTCACCTTCGGGGGCGCGGCGAGCGTCCTGCGGGCGACGGCGTCCACGTACTTCAGCTTCTTCAAGGCCGGCCAGTCCCCGTACTTGTCTCGCCACTGGTTGGACGGGTCGAGCCACACCGCGAAGGTCTCCGCGAAATCCTCGTCCGGGTGCGCCTGGGCGTAATTGCCGCTCAGGTGGACCACGTACTTCTTTGAGTACGGCCGGGCGTCGTAGTTGTCGCTGTAGGTGGCGGAGAAGAGACCGAAGTGCTCGCGCCATCGGGTCTTCTTGAAGAGGAGATACGCGTAGTTGAGCGCGTGGCCGGCCTCGTGGCGGAGCAGCTTCATGCACGACGGCTCCGTTCCTCCCTCCACCTCGAGCATCATCTTCCGCTCCAGGTTCTTGAGCCGCGGATGTGCGAGGTAGAACGGGATGCCGATCACCGGCGTCCTGTCCGGACACAGCCATTCATCGGCCAGATAGCACGGCGGGTGGAACGGGATGTTTCTGGACTCCAGCTCCCGGTAAAGCTGATGGATGTGCGGCTCGAGCGGGCTGCCGTCGATCTTCAGGCCGAGCTCCCGCACCGGTATCTGGAGAAGCTCGGAGTCAGGGCGGTCCTCCCAGTCCTCCGGCGACATCACCTTTCGTGTGCGCGGGCTCATACTACTTCCTTCGCAGATTCCGTGAGACGTAGCGGCAGAAGCGGCACGTGCATCCCTTCGGAAGCACCGCGCGGGGGTTCCTGCGGATCAGCCGGGCAGCGGCCGCCACCGCGTCCCGCGCTGCGACGGAGTATATCATGCCCTCGCCGAGACGGGCGGCTCGCATCCGGCCGCTTCGGATAAGGCGGTCGTGGACGGTGTCGAAATGGTCCACGTGCCACGGCATCCCGGGGATCGTAACCTCGATCCGGCGTCCCTTCTTCATGAAGTGCGCCCGTGCCGGGGGGTAGGGCATTCCCGCCCAGAGCTCTGCGGCATGCAGTATGGTATTCGCTCTCGGCGGGCACATTAACAGGACGGTGCCGTCGGCGTCATAGAGATTTCCCCAGAACCCTTCTCTGCCCTGCGGCGCGACGGTGTGATCGTGCCCGGCGATGAGCCGGCGGGCACGCGGTCCGAGTGCGGCAACCGAATGGGTGGGGTGCATGCTCCTCCTCACGCCGCGGCGGCGGAGGAACGCGTTCGTTACTTCGCCGACGAGGGACGGGGACGTCTTCGGGTCGTACGGCGGCCTTCCCAGCCAGCTCAGCGAGTGCGTCGGGACCGCGAGTGTCCCGCTGCGTCCCACCGCGGCGAGCAGCGCGTCGATGACCGTTTCTGCTCCTCCCTGAACGTAGCCGAATGCGGAGAGGGACGTGTGCGCCGCCACCACGTTTCCGGGGCGTATGCCGGCCCGCTTCAGGGCGCGCAGTATGTCGTTTTTTCGGATGACCTTCCGGAATTCCACCTTGCCGTCCCGGGCGAGGAACTTCATCACCTTCACTGCGGTCGAGAGATCCACCGCCACGCGGTCGCGGGCTATGGTCTGGCAGATCTCCGCGATCGAGCTCCTGCCGTTCGACAGGTCGAGTGCCATCTGAAGCCAGTCGGCCGAGCCCCAGCCGGCGCCCATGCCGGTCTCGCGAAGGAGCGTCTTCCTTCTGCTCCGGGACAGGTCCTCCCACCCCAGATAGCCGGCGAACTTCTTCACCGGCACCAGCGTGCGCGCCTCGTTGGCCGCGCGGGTGCCGGCGATCCTGACCGCCGCGGGGCGCTTCCTTCCCTTCGCGGCCGACAGCCTGCCGATGAGGCGGCCGCATTCCACGGCGAACGCCGATCTGGGATAGAGCAGGCCGCCCACCAGCAGCTTCTTCCGGCGCATGTCCTCCACCTCTTCCGGAGTCGGAAATTCCGGACCGTCGTCGATGAGGCCCTTGAGCCCGTCGAAGATGCGTTTCACGCCGGAGACCGCATCCGCGCGGGAGACCCGGCCGGCCCTGACGTCCGCGACCGCTCCGGCACAGGTCCTGCGCGCCAGGGCGGCTATCTCTTCGTGGCCGGCGTCGGCGACGAACCGCACCGTCTCGCAGATCATGCGTCCTATCCGGTTCATGTGGGCCGCTGATATGACCTTCGGGGTATCGAGCGACGTGTGGTACGTGCGCTCGTGCGGCTGGCCGACGAAGCACATCGGCGCGCCGAACGGCAGGGCAGCGAACTGGCAGTCGTCCACCACGACGACCTGCCTGAGCAGGTATCGGAACAGAGGCGGTCTCTTCGCCTCTCTCCTCACCAGCTCGGAGAGCAGCACGTCCAGGAATGAAGGGGAGAACGGCCGTGCCGACTCGATGTACAGGCTGGAGCGCGCCTTCTGATGGTTCGCCCCGACCATGTCGAGATTGAGCCCGGCGATGACGGGAGCGGGATGGCCGAGCAGGTTGAGGTAGCCCTGTATTCCCCTGACCTCGCCGGAGAACATGATGCGTACCGTACGTGCCAGCGGCCTGCCGCGCTTCTTCACGAAGGCGGCCAGCGCGCGCAGGATCTCCATCGAGACGGCGACGCCCGAGGCGTTATCCGACGCGCCGGGCTCGTCCATGTGTCCGGTGAGGATTATCTCTTTCTCGTCCTCGCCGGGAAGGGCGGCCGAGACCACCGGCATCCTGCCGTCGTAGAGGCGCGACGCGACGAGGGCGTTCACCCGCACCTTCCCGTGACGGGCGATGAGCTTCCTGAGCATCCGTCCCCGCCGGGGGGTTATCGAGAACGCCGGGAGACGGCGGGCGCCGTCCCAGCACGGGTTGAGGTAGTTTCCGTACTGGGACGCGTCGTCCAGGTACGGTCCTTCCTTGACGCCGGGGTCGGGCGCCACGAAGTCGGAGATGAGTCCGGCGGCACCCCGGCGCGCGAGCTCCTGGACGTTGTCCATGGTGCTCCTGCCCGGGGTCGCGGGAAGGACGAGCCTGCCCTTCAGGCTGCCGCGGTGCGTTGCCGGGTCCTTCACCAGCGCGACGTCTGCGGTGACGCCGCCGGGCGGGGTCGGAGGGCTCCACAGCATCAGGGTCATCGGGGACTTCCGGTAGTCGGCCAGCACCGGGCGGGCGATGGACGGTTCGACGACGGTGAGCGTCGCCGCCTTCACGTCCCACGCCTTCGGCATCACCCAGCCGCCGACGGAGGTCTTTCCGTCTCCGGGCAGGTCGATGATGCGGGCGTCCGAGACCCCGGCGCGCTTCAGACGTTCGACGATGAGGCGGGCGGCCGTCCGCATCTCCCCGGTGGTGCACCACCGGGCGTGTTTCCAGATGGCAACCGCGTCCCGGTAGGCGCGGCGGGAGTCGAAGAGCTCGAGCAGTCCTACAGCCATACCGTGGACCGGAGTTTCTCGTCCGTCAGACGGTGCTCCGCCATCTCCAGGGCATGCTCGCGAATGGTCTTGTCCTCGCCCTTCTTCTCGGCGGACGCGGCCCGTTCGAACATCTCCCGCACGTTGCGGGAGACGGTCTCGTAGACCAGGTTCTCCAGGTACGTGCGGCCGTTCTCGCCGCCGGCGAGCACCTTCTTCCTGTACTTCTCGTCGCTGTCCATCTTCAGCTCCACCGCGCAGCCGATGACGCCGCCGGCGTTCACTATCCAGTCCGTCAGGGACAGCACGTTCTTGCTGCGCCGCAGGTAGTACTCGACGACCTTCGGTACCGGGTTGTTGGCGCCCTGAAGGATTATCCGGGTGTCTATCCGGTCCGCGTTGGCGGACGTGATCGCGTCGGGCCGGGCGGCGGGGACGAGCACGTCGCACGGAAGCTCCAGGAGCCGCTCGAGCGAATCGTGTCCGAACTTCTCGTCGGCGGGGGCGGTATAGCCGGCAAGCCCGCCCGGTTCCTTCCTCCGATCCATCAGCTCGTCGAGGTCCAGCCCGTCCCTGCGGTAAAGGGCCGCGGTGATGTCGCTCGCGCCGACGACCACGGCTCCGACGGCGGCGAGCTTCGCGGCGATGTTCGCGCCGACGTTACCGAAGCCCTGGACGATGACCCTGGCGCCTTCGATAGTGAAATCGTCACGCAGGTCCTCCGTCACCCGGGCCGCGGCGAAAAGTCCGTGAGCGGTAATGCCCCACTCATCGATCGGCAGACCGCCCCTGTCGGGGGGGCGTCCCACCCCTCCGCGGCCGTGACCGGTATGGCCGGCCAGTCCGGTGAACACCTCATAGAGCAGCTGCATATCTTCCTCGGACGTGCCCATGTCCGGGCCGGGAACGTATTCCGGCAGGTCCCAGAGCGCCTTTGCGAATTCGGTCATCAGCTGGTGCCGGTGCTGCGGATGTTCGGCCAGATGGACAGGCGGGGCGGCGATGCCGGCCTTCCCTCCTCCGAGCGGGAGCATCGCGGCGGCGGATTTCAGCGTCATCGCGGCCGCGAGTCCGTACACCTCCCCGACGGTCACGTCTTCGGCGATCCTTATGCCGCCCAGGGACGGACCGCGCTGGAGATTGTCCACCACGACGAACCCGCAGGTCATGTCGTCCTTCGGATTGTACACGCGGGCAATCTTGATCGGTCCGTGCTCGTCCCGGGTGATCATGAAGCGCCGCGTGATATCGTCACCGATCGCGACGTCCAGGGAAAGCTGTTTCGGCGGAATATATATGTGCATTTCGGGTGATTTCATGTCGCGGATTATACCGTCTGCGGGCCGTGAGTGGAACCTCGGTCCTATATATCGACCTTCAGCAGGTCACCGATGTCATCCGCATGCTCCCTCCTAATCCGCTCGACATGCTCCCGATTGAGTCTGTAGAACTGGGTGTGGTACGCGTCGTCCCTTCCCTCGTGCATCAGAAGGCAGGGATCATCGAGAAGCGCCTTCAGCTCGCGTTCCATGAAGTCCTTGTGGCGCATCACCTTCACCGTGGCTGCATGGACGGTGCCCACGGTCTGTATCCCCCATTCCGCGAGCAGGCCGTCCAGCCTGCAGCCGTCGGCGTAGAAGTTGCGGGGTCCGCTCGGGGAGCGGGTGACGGTTACGCGTCTGTAGGTGTTCCCATCCCGCACGAGAGCGTCTTCAGTGGTCATATACGGCAGATAGAGCCAGTCCTCGCCGAAATGGGTACTGGTGTTGGTGGTGCCGGTGGTGCCGAACCAGACGATCTTGAAGTCCCAGTCGTACATCCTGCCGCAGACCGAGTCCCT
>Ga0315555_1001414_pt1 | contig 17272 bp, 14 predicted proteins | sample SalMarSW160380MG_FD_202113 | JGI IMG/M metagenome (GOLD analysis project Ga0315555, IMG submission 202113) | Salt marsh sediment microbial communities from the Plum Island Ecosystem LTER, Massachusetts, United States - Salt Marsh Sediment SW1603-80 ... | reverse complement strand
GACAGCAGAACCGGAGTACAGGCGACAGCATGCTCCGCAGCCATGTGGAAAAAGTCATCACCAAGATTCTTCAGGAGGGAAGCCGCAAAGGGGTTTTACGGGTGCGTCAGTACAAGAATCCCCAGCGTATGGTGCTGGCGATCTACGACGCGATCCTGATGAACCTCCATTCCGCGGCAGCCGAGAACCTGATGAACGATATCCTCCGCCTCCTGGAACGGGCGCTGAAACGAAGAGTCCGCCTGCCCGGGAGCGGTACCCTGCGGGATCGGCGGGCAATCGCCCGGGCGCAGGACAAGTAGGCCCGCCAAAGCCCAACCGGGTCCGCCCGAGGGTTTTTTCAGCCTAGCGGTTCCTCAGAGAAGGTTTTTCCGAGAGATCGAGATTCATCCGGTCCCGCATTTTCTTGAAGGCTGCCACGGTCAGATCCACATCTTCGTCGGAGTGAGAAGCCGTGGGGATCATGCGGAACATAACCACTTCCCGGGGTACGACCGGATAGGTTACTCCGGATACGAAGACGCCGTAATCCTCCCGGAGCATCTTGATCATCCCCATGGCGATCTGCTCGCTGCCGGCGGGGACGTACACCGGAGTGATGGGAGATTGGGTATCACCGATATCGTAGCCCTCTTCTATCAGCCCACGCTGCAACCTCCTGGCCACCTCCCACATTCTCTGCCGGTACTCGGGGCGACTGGCGATCAGATCCAGAGAAGCATCCAGGGCATCGACGTAGATCATGGGGAGGCTCTTGGCAAATACGTTGGTCCGAGCGTTGTACTTGATGTAGCGCACCACATCCTCCTCCCCTGCGCTTACGCCCCCGATGGCTGCAAAGGCCTTGGCGAAGGTTCCGAAGTACAGATCGATTCTGTCCTGTACGCCGAAGTGTTCCCCGGTGCCACGACCGTGTTCACCCATGACGCCGAACCCATGGGCATCGTCGACGAACAAGCGGGCTCCGTAGCGTTCTTTGAGATCACAGATCCCCGGCAGATTTGCCAGATCTCCCCGCATGCCGTACACACCTTCGATCACGATCAGGATGCCCCCCTTGCGAAGGCGGTTAGCGGCTTTGAGATGATGCTCCAGGTGATTCATGTCATTGTGCTTGAAGGGCCGGAATCTCTTGCCCGCGGAGGCCAGGATCGTACCGTCAACAATGCTGGCGTGACTCAGGCGATCCATTACGATCACATCGTCCCGTCCGGTCAGAGCACTGATCGTGCCCATGACCCCGAGATAGCCGTAGTTGAACAACGCCGCGGCAGGTTTCTGCAGGTAGGCCGCCAGTTTGCTCTCAAGGGCGATGTGCCGGTCCGTATTCCCTGTCAGCATCCGGGAACCCATGGGTGTGAAGGTCCCCCAGGTCTCCAGGGACTTTCGAGCCGCGTTCCTCACCTCCTCGTTGCCGGCGAGCCCCAGATAGTTGTTGATCGCCCACATAATGACTTCTTTCCCCTGATACTTCATACGCGGGCCGGGAACTCCGTCCAATACCGGCCTGGAAAAGAACATATCGTTGCGGGCTCTGAAGTAGCCGAAGTAGCCGCCTTCGCCGCGACACTTGTCAAACAGATCCGGCATACCCTTCTCTTTCAACTGAGGATGCAAAGGCGTAATTATTCTCTTTCTCAATCGTGGTTTTTTTTCAATTGTGGCTTCCTGATTCTTCATCTTTATTCCTCCCCAAACAACTTTAGCCCGAATATTCTCCTTGAAACGTACCACGAAACTATAAAAAAGAAAAGTCTATTTTTTTCGCTGATTGAATATTTGAATATTATATTCAAATATTCGGCTTTAAAAATTTTATTTTGATGAATTTTCAATTTTCCAACACTCCCCATCTTGACAGGAAACCTGCAGTTCGCCCAGACTGTGTCCGGTATTCTGCTATGTTCCATTTCAATCTTTTTCAGAAGATGAGAGGAGACAATCGCATGAATGCAGTTAGAGAAAAAAACCCCCCGGCATATCTTGTAGACAAACTCACATTCAATGAGAAGGTTGAGCGTTCTCTGGCCTTGATCGAGAATGCCTATCGCGAGTTCGGTGATGCGCTGGTCGTGGCCAACAGCCTGGGTAAAGATTCCGTAGCGGTCTGGCACCTGGCCAAGCAGGTGAACCGTGCAATTCGAGGTTTCATCGTCACCACCCGCTTTAAGCCGAAAGAGACCAAGGAGTTCATGAACGAACAGATTCGAGCCTATCCCGAACTTCGGGTTTATAAAAACGACGAAAAAATCCCGAAGGATCTGTACAACACGGATCCGGATCGCTGCTGCGAGCTTTTGAAGGTCAAACCTACGCGCTGGGCAATCGAAGAGATGGGGGTGCGCTGCTGGGTGACGGGGCTGCGCTGCACCGAAGGCAGAACCCGTACAGACTACAAGGAGGTGGAGCAGCGGGACCTGGGACTGTTCAAGCTGAACCCGATCCTGCTGTGGAAGGAACGGGAGGTCTGGCAGTATCTGGCGCTCAACAACGTGGAGGTCAATCCGCTCTATGCCAGAGGATATCGCTCTCTAGGCTGCGCACCCTGCACAAAGATTACCACCGACGACAACGAGCGGGCCGGCCGCTGGGTGGGAACGAGCAAGTGCGGTGGAGAGTGCGGCATCCACACCCGCCCGCTGAAGGCGTAGTACCAGCTGCGGAGGGCGAAGCGGCTTTTAGTCCTTTACCCTGTTGAGGGCCAAGCTCCTCAACATCCAGCGGGGCAGCGCCTTGTCGGGGCGCCTTTTGCCGAGATCCAAATACCAGCCCCACTTCTTCACGATCTCCAGCTTGTGGGCTTCCACGAACTCGATTAGGGTCCCGTCCGGGTCTTCGGTGTAGGCGAACCGCCCGGCGGAATCCCCCATATCGAAACCGCTTCCGCTGTCCACGGTGAAGGGGTAGCCGAGCTGATCGCAGTGAGCTTTCAAATCATCCATCCCGTTCACGTCGAAACAGACATGAATGAACCCCAAATCACCCCAGTAGCGACCGGCGAATATCTTTCTGGGCCGCCGATCCAACGCCTGTAACAGCTCGATCTTCGTCGGTCCCAGGACGGGCGCAAATGCTCCCCGGCGGGGCCGGCTGTGGGCCAGAAGTACACGCCGAAACGTTCCGCTTCCGCCGGGAAGGGGCTCGAGATCTGCGAACGTTCCCGTTTCGTCATACAGTACGCTGTCGTATCCCAGGATCTCGGCATAGAACTCCCGCGCCTTTCCCACATCGGCGGTCCCGATCAGGCAGCCCGCCGCTCCGCCGGTGGGAAACCTGGTTTTCGAGAACCAGCCATTGCCCCCGACGACCTGAAAGATCAGCCCGAAGGGATCTCTTATAAAGAAATGGGCTTCTCCGACAGGGTCGGTTGCGACTCCCCCAAGCAGCTCCGCCTGCTCCTTTTTCAGAAAGTCGAAAGCCCGATGCACATCGCGCGCCTTGATCCGGGCTGCGAAGATGCCCAGATCTCCCGGCTGAACGTGAAAATCCGGAGCCTCTGTTTTTCTCCCTTTCGACTGCCAGACCTCCAGGCCGCCCCCGCCCTGCAGGTTCAGCGCCAGGACAGCATGCCGGGCTCTTGGCTTTCCCCCGGTGTAGGGCAGCATCAGGGCCGCTTCTCCGTCGTCTTCGAATACCCGGATGTCGAAACCAAGCTTTTTCCGGTACCAGCGGAAGGCACCGGACAGATCCGGGATGCCGGCGCCGATCTGCTGAATCCCGCTGATGATGTACTCGCTCATAGCAAAGTGCAGCGTATCGGTCCCGCACCGTCTCGTCAAGCGTGCGCGGGGCTCGTGTGCGCGGGGCTCGACATAGCCTTGCGGATTTCCATGAGCCGAACCCGAAACCCTCAGGTTTCCAGCAATATTTAAAGCGGCTTTAAATTTTACCACTTTTCCCAGGGCCTACGGGCGAACCCTGCCTGGACGCAGCGGTCGCGGTGGTACTATCATGGAAGTATGAATAAAGATTATCACAGATCCCTGGGCGTAATGATCGAAGAGATGAAGAACAAGGGCACCCTGAAACGCCTGCGTTACCTGCAAAGCCCGATGGATGCCCGGGTGCGGATGGAGGGAAAGGGGGACATCATCATTCTATCCTCCAACAACTACCTCGGTTTGGCCAATCACCCGCAGGTGATCCGGGCGGGACAGGAAGCGCTGGAACGCTACGGAGCCGGTACGGCTTCGGTTCGCTTCATCTGCGGGACCTTTTCCATACATCGCGAGCTGGAGCACAAGTTGGCAGCCTTCATGGGCACAGAGGCTTCCTTGAGCTACGTGTCCTGCTGGAATGCCAATACCGGGGCAATCCCGGTTCTGGTCGGTGAGGGGGATGCAATCATCTCAGATGCTCTGAACCACGCCAGCATCATCGACGGCGTGCGCCTGAGCAACGCGCGCAGATTGATCTACAAGCACGCCGACATGGAGGAACTGGAACAGCGGCTGCAAAGCTCTCAGGATGCAGGAACCCGTTTGATCGTCAGCGACGGCGTGTTCAGCATGGAGGGAGACCTGGCCCCTCTACCGGCGATCGTGGAACTGGCCCGCAAGTACAACGCCGTGACCCTGGTGGACGACTCCCACGGAACCGGTGTTATGGGCCGGGCGGGCCGGGGCGTGGCCGAGCACTTCGGCCTTCTCGGCCAGGTGGATGTGATCACCGGTACCCTGGGCAAGGCCCTGGGCGGCGCGGCCGGTGGATTCGTCGCCTCCAGCACCCAGGTCATCGAGCTGCTCACCCAGTCCTCCCGTCCGCAGATCTTCTCCAATGCCCTGCCGGCAACGATCGCCGCCAGCGCCATGAAGGCCGTGGAGGTGCTCGAAGCGAACCCTTCACTGGTGAAGAAGCTTCATGACAACGCCGCCTACCTGCGCAAGGGACTTCGGGAGCGGGGGTTCCAGTCCCTCGATGCGCCCTCTGCGATCATCCCGATCCTGGTGGGGGAGACCTCCTTTGCCATTCGCATGAGCGAGCAACTTCTGGATGAGGGGGTGTTCGTCACCGGCTTCGGCTTTCCGGTGGTGCCGGAAGGCACGGCCAGGCTGAGGGTACAGGCCTCCGCGGCCTTGAACCGGGAGGATATGGACCGGGCCCTCGAGGCTTTTACCAAGGTCGGTACCCGGGTCGGGCTGCTGTAGCCCTCACATCGGCGGCGAGGGCACCGATTTTTCTATTTTTTTTGTCGGAACCTATTGCCAAAAAATCGCGATGCTGCTATGATCCTGATGTTACTATGAATAGAAACGAATTACATTGCGTGTGGTCGTGGTGGTCCTTCCCCCCTGGGCCGTCCGGTTAGCCTGACGCTTTGTATATTCAGGTCAGAGCCGCGGCGGTTCGATGATTTCGGGTCGCCCGGCTTTTTGCTTGTAAGGGCATAAAAAACAAGCGCAAGCCATGCGATGCATGGCTTTTTTTATTGCCCCCGGCGGCAGCGGGTTGGTAATGGAACCTGGGCACGCTGCGGGGGAAGCGAGCCGAGGCCGAGTGAGATTGGGAGGAGACGATGACCGTACTACCGAGCCGGCAGGAGTTCAAACAGAAGGCCGGAGAAGGAAACCTGATTCCCGTCTACACGGAGGTGTACGCCGATCTGGAGACGCCGGTTTCCGCCTACCTCAAGCTGAGACGGGGAGAGAACACCTTTCTGCTCGAATCCGTGGAAGGGGGAACCCAGGTCGGCCGTTACAGCTTCCTGGGACGGGACCCGAGCATCATCTTCGAAGCCCGGGGAGGCAAGGTAACGATCCGCAGGGGATCCCGGGTCACGGCGATCGAATCCGCCGATGCCCTGGGAGAGCTGAAGAAGCTGACCGAAGAGTTTGTGCCCGTGTCGGACCCCGCCCTTCCCCCCTTTGCCGGCGGAGCGGTAGGCTACATCGCTTACGATGCGGTGCGGCAGCTGGAGAGTCTTCCCGAAACCAACCCGGATGATCTGGGCGTGCCGGACATGCTGTTCATGTTCACCGATACGATCGTGGCCTTCGATAATGTCAGCCACAAGCTCACGGTAATGCACAACCTGCAGGCTCGCCCCGGGGACAACCTCGATCTTCTCTACGACCAGGCCGCGGGTGTCCTTCGGCAGATTCTCGCCGATCTTCGGCGCCCGCTGCCGGAGGCTCAGAGACAAAACGGGCGGGTACAGGGGGAGGAGCATCCCAACTCCAACTTCGAACGACAGGACTTTCTCGAGGCCGTGAGGACCTGCAAAGACTATATCCAGCGGGGGGATATCATCCAGGCCGTGCTGTCCCAACGGCTGGATTCGACCTTCGCAGGGGATGCCTTCAGCCTGTACCGGGCGCTGCGCATCGTGAATCCCTCCCCCTACATGTTCTACCTCCACTTCGGGGATACCAAACTGGTGGGAGCCTCGCCGGAGATTCACGTCCGTTCCTTCGGCGGAGATGTTACAATCAGGCCGATCGCCGGCACCCGCGCCCGGGGCGTCACCGTGGAGGAAGACATGCGTCTGGAAAAAGAGCTGCTGGCGGATGAAAAGGAACGGTCCGAGCATCTGATGCTGGTCGACCTGGCCCGCAATGATATCGGCAGGGTCTGCCGCTACGGCAGCGTGCGGGTTACCGAGTTCATGGTGGTGGAGCGATACTCCCACGTGATGCACATAGTCAGCGACGTGGGGGGCGCTCTGGAAGAAAACCGGGATGCCTTCGACCTGATCGCCGCCACCTTTCCGGCCGGCACCGTCAGCGGGGCGCCGAAGATCCGGGCCATGGAAATCATCGAAGAGCTGGAGCCGACCCGGCGCGGACCCTACGCCGGGTTGGTGGGCTACTTCAGCTTCAACGGCAACTTCGATTCCTGCATTACCATCCGCACGATGCTGGTCAGCGGGGACAGAGTCTACGTTCAGGCCGGTGCGGGAATCGTGGCCGACTCGATTCCTGAACGGGAATACGAGGAAACTCTGAACAAGGCCCAAGCCCTGTTTCGGGCTATCCAGATGGCCAGAGGAGGAACGCTGTGATCCTCATGATCGACAACTACGACTCCTTCACCTACAACCTGGTGCAGCTGTTCGGGGAGCTGGGCCAGGAGGTACGGGTCTTCCGGAATGACGGGCTGACTTCGGAAGAGGCGGAGCGCCTGGGTCCGGACTATCTGGTGATCTCGCCGGGGCCGGGCACGCCGAATGAGGCCGGGATTTCGGTGGAGATGATCCGCCATTTCGCCGGCAAGATTCCGGTCCTGGGTGTGTGCCTTGGACATCAGGCCGTGGGCGCCGCCTTCGGGGCACGGATCGTTCAAGCCAGCCGGCTGATGCACGGTAAGCCCAGCGACATCCTCCACGACTCCCGCACCCTCTTCTCCAGCCTGCCGCCGGTTTTTCCGGCGGTGCGTTACCACAGCCTGATCATCGAGCCCAGGAGCCTCCCCGATTCACTCGAGGTGAGCGCGTGGACCGCGGAGGGGGAGATCATGGCCGTCCGGCACAGGCAGTACGAGGTGGAGGGAGTCCAATTTCACCCCGAATCGGTGGCCACGGCGGTTGGCAGGCGGATGATCCGGAACTTCCTCGAGCGGATCAAGGAGGGCCCGGCGATCGACATGAAGCAGGCAATCGCCAGGCTGGTAAAGGGGGAAGATCTCAACCGCGGAGAGATGATCACAGTCATGCGCATCCTCATGGACGGGGAGGCAACCCCGGCCCAGACTGGAGCGTTTCTCGCCGCCATGAGCATCAAGGGGGAGACTGTGGAGGAGATCAGCGCGGCCACCGAGGTAATGCGCGACAAAGCAACCCACGTACCGATTCCTCCCGGCTTCAAAGTCGTGGATACCTGCGGCACCGGAGGAGACGGCGCCCATACCTTCAACGTCTCCACGGCTGCCGCCCTGATCGCCTCAGGTGCCGGTGTTCCCATCGCCAAGCACGGAAATCGGTCGGTCTCCAGCCGCTGCGGCTCGGCCGACGTGCTGCGGGAGCTGGGGGTCAACACCGGAATAGAGGCCGGAAAGATGGCCCACTGCATCAATCAGGCTGGGATCGGCTTCCTCTTCGCCCCCAAGCTGCACAGCGCCATGCGCCACGTCATCGGCCCCCGCCGGGAGATCGGCGTCCGCAGCATCTTCAACATCCTTGGCCCCCTGTCCAATCCAGCCTTCGCCCAGGCCCAGGTTCTCGGCGTGTTCGACCGGAAGCTCGTTCCGATCATGGCCGGAGCCCTCAAGAACGTCGGTGTCGAGCGGGCCTTGGTGGTCCACGGATCGGACGGATTGGACGAGATCACCCTGACCGGATCGACCTATGTAACCGAGCTCAAGGACGGGCAGCTCCGGGAATGGGTTCTCGATCCCGCCGATCTGGGCCTGCAGCTGTGCCGGCCCGAAGAACTGGCCGGAGGCACGGTCGAGGAGAACGCCCGCATCCTCCTCGACATCCTGGAAGGGAAGGATAGCGGGCCCCGCCGGGAGGTGGCCCTGCTCAACGCTGCCGCGGCTATCTACGTCGGCGGCGGGGCGGAAACCCTGGTCGAAGGTCTCGAGCTGGCCAGGGATTCCCTGGCTTCGGGCAAAGCCCTGATCAAGCTCGAAGCCCTGAGGAAGCTGAGCAATGCCTGAATCCGGTTCTGAATCCCGGATCGATGGCCGCCCACTGGAGCTTCCCTCGATCCTCGAGCGCATACTGGCGGACAAGGCGGCACGGCTGCAGGAGAGCAGGCGGCGGATTCCCCGAGGGGAGCTGGCACGGCGCTGCCGGGATCTGCCGCCGCCCCGGAACTTCCGGGCCGCATTGGATCCCCGGCAAGACGCCGCGCACTCCGGGGCGCCGGCCGATAGCCACGCAGGCAGTTCAGACAACACCATCGCCATCATCGCGGAGTTCAAGCGCCGTTCCCCCAGCCGGGGGGTGATCCGGCCGCACTTCGACCTGGCGGAGATCCACCGGGCGTACGAGAGAGGAGGAGCCGATGCCTATTCGGTGCTCACCGAGGAGGATCACTTCGGCGGCTCCCTGGAGGATCTGAAGACGCTGCGAAAAATTGGGAAGCTTCCCCTGCTGCGCAAGGATTTTCTCTTCGATCCCTACCAGATTTATGAAAGCAGGGCAGCCGGGGCGGATGCCCTGCTGCTGATCGTGGCCGCCCTGGAGGACCGCAGCCTGAGCGAGCTGATCGAACTGAGCCGGGAGCTGTCCATGGAGGCTCTGGTGGAGGTTCACTGCGCCAGGGAGCTCGGTCGGGCTCTGGCCTGCGGTGCCGGCATCGTGGGCATCAACAACCGGAACCTTCACAGCTTCGAGGTGGATATCGCCGTCAGCCTCGATCTGGCGCGCGGCCTGCCCGGGCAGGTCACCGGGGTGAGCGAATCCGGGATCTCGGGACCGGAGGATATCCGCCGCCTGAAGACCGTGGGCATCCGCGCCTTCCTGGTGGGCGAACAGCTGATGCGGGCGGAAGATCCCGGGCTCGAGCTGCGCCGACTCAAAGGTTCGCCGTGAAAGCAAACGGGAAAGCGGAATTCGCCGAGGCGGCCGCACCGCCCCGCGTACGAATCAAGATCTGCGGGCTCACCCGCGCTGAGGATGCCCGGCTGGCCGTTACCCTTGGCGCCGATTATCTGGGCTTCATCTTCGCCCCCAGCCCCCGGCAGATAACCCCGAAGACGGCCGGGGCGATCCTGCGCAGCCCGGAGAAAGGGCATCAGGGAAAACAGTCGGAGGTGGAGCGGGTGGGGGTGTTCGTCAACGCAGACAGATGCTTCATCGAAGAGGCTGCACTACGGGCCGACCTGACCGTGCTGCAGCTGCACGGAGATGAGGACCCGGAGTACTGCGCCCGGTTCGAGCTACCCGTGATCAAGGCCCTGCGCATCCGGGATCGGAGCATCTTCGAGCTGGTCGAAAGCTATCGCACCCCCTACATCCTCCTGGAACCGTACGTGCAGGGCAAGCTCGGCGGTACCGGGGCACGGGCAAACTGGCAGCTGGCAGCGGAGCTCGTTCAGTCATTCCCGGACAAACGCTTCCTCCTGGCCGGAGGGCTGGGACCGGAGAACGTGCAAGCCGCGGTGGCGACGGTCCAGCCCTATGCAGTGGACGCCTCGAGCGCTCTGGAGAGCCGGCCGGGCATCAAGGATCGACAAAAGATGAAAACATTTTTCGAAGCAGTGAGGAACAGATGAAGAACAAAACAGAGGATCGACGGGTCGGATATTTCGGCGATTTCGGGGGACAGTTCGTTCCGGAGATGATCATGCCGGCCCTCCAGCAGCTGGAGGCGGAGTATGAGTCGGCCATCAGGAACCCGGAGTTCCAGGCCCAGTACGAGCACTACCTGGCGGAGTACGACGGCCGCCCCACACCTCTGACCTTTGCCGCCCGCCTGACCGAGGCCTGGGGCGGGGCCCGGATCTATCTGAAGCGGGAGGATCTGAATCACACCGGAGCCCATAAGATCAACAACACGGTCGGCCAGATCCTCCTGGCCCGGCGCATGGGGAAAACACGGATCATCGCCGAAACCGGTGCCGGTCAGCACGGCGTAGCCACCGCCACGGTGGCCGCTCTGTTCGGTATGGAGTGCGCCGTGTACATGGGGGAGGAGGACGTGGAACGGCAGTCCCTCAACGTGTTCCGCATGCGCCTGCTGGGCACCGAAGTGGTTCCCGTTGAAAGCGGAAGCCGCACCCTCAAAGACGCCATCAACGAGGCCTTCCGTGATTGGGTCACGAATCTGAAGAGCACCTACTACATCTTCGGCTCCACCGTGGGACCCCATCCCTACCCCACGATCGTGCGGGATTTCCAGCGGGTGATCGGCCGGGAGGCGAAACGTCAGATCCTCGACAAGGAGGGACGCCTGCCGGATCTTTGCGTGGCCTGCGTCAATGGAGGCAGCAACGCCATCGGGCTGTTCTACGAGTTTCTGGAAGACCGGGAGGTGGCTCTGGTCGGCGTGGAGGCGGCGGGGGACGGAATCGACACACCCCGCCATGCCGCCACCCTGACTCTGGGCACCCGGGGTGTGTTTCACGGCAGCCACATGTACCTGCTGCAAGACACCCACGGCCAGGTTCATCCCACCCATTCGATCTCCGCTGGCCTCGATTACCCCGGCGTGGGTCCGGAACACTGTCATTTGAAGGACTCGGGGCGGGCTCGCTATGTCAGCGCCACGGACGGCGAGGCCGTGGCCGCCTTTCAGGAGCTGGCCCGCCTGGAGGGCATCCTGCCCGCCCTGGAGAGCGCCCACGCCCTGGCTCAGGCCCGCAAGGAGGCCGCCGGTATGGACAGGGAGCGGATCATCATCGTCAACCTGTCGGGGCGGGGCGACAAGGACTGCCAGCAGGTTGCGCGCTTCCTCGAATCTCATCCCGACGCAGGAGGTGCAACATGAACAGGCTGACGGAACGGATGGGCCGGCTGAACAAGCAGGGCGGAAAGGCTTTCATCGCCTACATCATGGCCGGGGAGCCCTCCTGGGAAGCGCTGCGGGGCATCATCTGCGAGCTGGAGCGGGTGGGGGTCACTGCCGTGGAGCTCGGCGTCCCCTTCTCCGATCCGATAGCCGACGGAGCGATAATCCAGGCTGCGGCCAACCGGGCTCTGTCCCGGGGAGTCACCCTCGCGGAGATCTTCGAACGCGTGTCTGCGCTGCGCCAGCTCACCGATCTCCCCATCCTGCTCATGGGCTACTGGAACGTGTTCCTCCAGTACGGCAGGGAGCGCTGTTTGCAAACTGCTCGGTCAGCGGGGGTGGATGGATTCATCATCGCGGATCTGCCCCCGGAGGCGGACCCCGATTTTTTTTACCTGGCCCGGAAGCGGGATCTATGCACGGTACTGCTGGCCTCGGAGCTGACCCCCGAGGAACGTCTGAAGCGTATCGTCGCCTCCGCCTCCGGATTCCTCTACTACGTGCCCCAACTGGGGATCACCGGACTGGAGTTGACAGCCGGCGAGGCGGTCGAAAACCGCATCCGCCTGATCCGCAGGCTGACCGACACGCCGATCTGCATCGGCATCGGCGTGAAGACTCGGGCGGATGCCCGCAGGCTAACCCGCTACGCCGACGGAGTAATCGTTGGAACCCGCATCGTGGAGTTCATCCACCAAAACGCCGGACGGCCGGATCTGGGGCAGGCAACGGCCCGCTTCGTAGCCGGGCTGATCCCGTGAGATGGGTCCTGCAATTGTGATGTATTCAATCCCCACAGGTGCCGATATTACGATGACAGCCGAAAATCGGCTGGAAGAGGATATCGCAATCCTCATTTTAGTTGCTGATCGAAGATTGCGATAGGCTAGCCAGAGAAAAAGGGAGAAAGCGTAATGGCACAAGAGCAGGAAATACAGAAAGCCTGGGTAGCCACGGTGGACATGGGGCTTGGTCACCAGCGGGCCACCTATCCCCTCCGCTATCTCGCCGAGGGAGGGATCATCACGGTGGGCGGAACAGTAGCCAGCGATCCGGCGGAGAAGAAGCTCTGGGACCGGATGCGCAGCATGTACGAGTTCCTTTCCCGGGTTCACAAAACTCCCATCATTGGCAAACCCCTGTTCGGGATGCTCGACGCCCTGCAGAGCATCCCCTCCTTCTACCCGATGCGGGATATGTCCTCCCCCTCCTACCAGGTCAAACTATTGGGTCGCTTCGTCGATCGCGGCCTGTGCAGAGGGATGCTCGAGAGAATCAAGAGCAAACCCCTGCCACTGATAACCTCCTACCTGGCTCCGGCGATTGCCGCGGACAAGGCCGGCTACAGCCGCATCTACTGCATCATCTGCGATGCGGAGATCAGCCGGGCCTGGGTGGCGGAAAATCCCCGCAGCAGCCGGATTCACTATCTGGCGCCCTGTGGTCGGGCTGTAATGCGTCTGAAGAGCTACGGGGTACCGGATGAGCGGATCTTCCTGACCGGTTTCCCTTTCCCCCTGTCGATCCTTGGGAACGCCAACCTGGATGTACTGCGGGCCGACGCGGCCCAGCGCCTGTTCTACCTCGATCCCAACGACCGCTTCTGGCCGCTCCACGGCCGGAACGTGGTTCACTTTTTGGGCAAGGGCAACTGCCGCTTCAAGAAACAGCGCCAGCTGACAATCACCTACGCCGTCGGAGGGGCAGGGGCTCAGAAGGAGTTCGGATATGAGATCGCCAGGAGCCTGCGGGACAAGCTCGAATCCGGAGAGATCGCCCTCAACCTGGTGGCAGGCGTTCGGGAGGAGGTCCATCATTACTTCCTCCAGTTGAAGGAGGAGCTGCTTCCCGGCTGTGCCCATCTGCGGATCATCTACAGTCCCCTCAAAGAGGAGTACTTCCAGCTGTTCGGCCAGGCGATTCGATCCACGGACATCCTCTGGACAAAACCGAGTGAGCTCAGCTTCTACTGCGGTCTGGGTATCCCCCTGATCATGTCCCCGTCAATTGGAGCCCAGGAAGTGTTCAACCGCCGCTGGCTGCTGGAGATTCAAGCCGGAATTCCCCAGGAGGATCCCGGGTACACGGCGGAATGGCTCCTCGATCTGTGGCGGGAGGGCCGGCTGGCCGAAAGCGCCTGGGACGGATTTCTCAAAGCCCGGAAATACGGCACCTACAAGATCCAGGAGATCCTGGAGACCGGCACCATGGCCCGGGAGACCAGCCCGCTCAAGCGCTGATCCTCCACAAGCCGTCATCGACTCCTCAGCGCCGAACCACCTGAAGCTCCAGCAGCCGGTGGAGATGGCCGGAGCACGGCAGATTGGTTGGCTAGTTACCCGCCTCTGCGGTAGAATAACCGGATGACGAGCAATAAAATGATCAGACTGGGAAAGAGCGGACTGCAGGTTACCCGTATCGGCTTCGGGGGAATTCCCATCCAGCGTCTCAGCGAACAGCAGTCCATCAACGTCCTCCGGCGGGCCCTGGACGGGGGTCTCAACTGGATCGACACGGCCACCGGCTACGGGACTTCGGAGGAGCGGATCGGCATAGCAATCAAGAAGTACCCCCGATCCGACGTACTGGTATTTACCAAGGGACCCGCTCGAGAACCCGAAGCCCTCCGAGAGCAGATCGAGCTTTCTTTTCAGCGTCTGCAAACCGGCTACATCGACCTCTACCAGTTTCACATAGTTCCGGATCCACAGACCTGGCAGACCATGCAGGACAACGGAACCTTCGACCTGGTTCGGAAATACAGGGAAAAGGGAAAGATCCGCCACATCGGCGCTTCCGCCCACAACCGGGAGGCGGCTGAGGCGGTTATCGAGCACCCGGAGATCGAGGTTCTCCAGTTCCCCTTCAACTTCATCGTGGAGGACCAAGGCAGGGAGCTCGTAGACGCCTGCCGCGCAAAGGATATCGGCTTCATCGCCATGAAGCCCTTCGGCGGCGGAGCTCTGCAGGATGCCTCGGCCTGTATTCGCTACCTGCTCGCAATACCGGACATCGTGGCGGACCCGGGATTCGAGCAAATCCACGAGGTCGACGAGGTTCTTTCCCTCTGGAAAGAAGGAGCCCCCCTCTCAGAGGAGAACCGACAAACCATCGAACGCCTGCGCCGGGATCTGGGAACGCGCTTTTGCCGCCGCTGCGGCTACTGCGAGCCCTGCTCCCAGGGAGTTCAGATAGTTTCGCTCATGACCATGGAAACCCTGGTCAACCGCTTTCCAGCCGACCGACTGTCAGAGGGTTGGATCGCCGGAGCTGGCGAGTCCATCGAAAAGTGCATCGAGTGCGGGGAGTGCGAGGAGAAGTGTCCCTACGAGCTGTCGATCATAGAGGAAATCCACAGAGGAGCTGAAGCATTTCGGCGGGCGCTTCGGGCAGCCGGCTGATTCACCGCTCTGAACAGATGAACAGCAGATGCGTCGTCACCCTGAAAAAAGGCCGGGAGAAACCAATCCTCACCGGGCACCCCTGGATCTTCTCCGGTGCCGTTCAATCGATCCGGGGCTACAATAAAGCAGGGGAGCTCTGCAGCGTCTTCGACAGCAGAGGTCGCTTTCTGGCTACCGGGTATGTGAACACAAGCTCCCGGATCACGGTGCGTTTGCTGGCCGCAGGAGCCGCCGCCGAGGGAGTAACGATCGACGGAGATTTTATCCGAGCCTCGCTGGAAAGGGCTTTGAAGCTTCGAGAGTCGCTTCTGGGAAGCTCCTTCGTTCGCAGCCATACATCGGCCTTCCGGCTGGTAAACGCAGAGGGAGATTTCCTGCCCGGGCTTATCGCAGATCGCTACGGAGAGGGCCTGGTGATGCAGCTCCTCACCGCCGGCATGCAGAGGCTCAAAGGCTTGCTGGTCGAGAGTCTCCGCACCCTTCTCTGCCCCGGTTTCATCTACCAGAAGATCGACACCCACATGGCCGAAGCCGAAGGCCTGGACGCCGCGGCCGCCGGCACCGGCACCTGCCTCTACGGAACGCTCTCCTCCCCCGTCGAGATAGAGGAAGCGGGTGCCCGATTCCGCGTCGACGTCGAAGGAGGCCAGAAAACCGGGTTCTACCTCGATCAGCGCGCAAACCGCGGGATCTTGAGGGAGATCTCGGCAGGCACGACCCTGCTCAACTGCTTCAGCTACACCGGTGCCTTCGCCGTGCAGGCGCTGCTGGGAGGCGCGCTGGAGACCCAAAACGTGGATCTTTCCGAAAAGGCGCTGGAGCAGGCTACCCGCCATGCAGTTCTGAATGGAATCGATCCCGGGCGTTTCGGGACCACCAAAGCGGATGTCTTTGAGTTCCTGCGGCGGGATGAGTCCCGGTACGATATCGTAGTTCTTGACCCCCCGAAGTTCGCCGCCTCCAAATCTGAGCTGCCCCGCGCCCTGCGCGGTTACAAGGACATCAACCTCTACGCCCTCAAACGGGTGCGGGCCGGAGGATTCCTCATGACCTTCTCCTGCTCGGGGCTGGTGTCGGAAGATCTTTTTCAGAAGGTCGTTTTTGGGGCGGCGGTCGACGCCGGCCGATCCGTTCAGATCCTGCGCCGGCTCCACGCGGATGTCGATCACCCGGTTAATCTCGCCCATCGGGAGGGACAGTACCTCAAGGGTCTGCTCCTGCGGGTTATTTAACGAAATCGACCAGAGAGTTTGACCTCTCCGCCCCCGCCGTACTATCTTACAAGGATGATCGCTATCAACGCGGAGGTCGGCGATGCCTGACAACTCCGAGCTTCGCACCGAAATTCACCTGGAAAACGTCTCCTTCTACTACCCCGAGACCGAGCAGCTCGTGTTCAACGACCTGTCCATCGACCTTCCCAGAGGGATCGCCACCCTGGTGGGCCAAAATGGAACGGGAAAATCGACCCTGCTGCTTCTGGCCGCCGGAATCCTTCTGCCCGTCGAAGGAACCGTTCACCTCGGGGGAATCGATACCCGAAACCTCCGGGAGGAACAGGAGCGTCAGCGCCACGTCTCCTTCGTGTACCAGAACATGGAGTTCGAGACCGAGGAGAGCATCGGAAACCTCTTGGAGTATGTCCACGAAAACGGCTTTCACGAAACCAAGGATCCCGCCTTGATCGCCGAGCTGGTCGAGGTTTGCGAGCTGAAACGGGTGCTGGGCAAGAAGACCCAGGAGGTGAGCAAGGGCGAACTGCAGCGCACGATCATCGCCTTCAGCTTGCTCTACGGTTCGAAAATCCTCATGATGGACGAGCCTATCTTCGCCCTGGAAGAGTACCAGAAGCACCGCATCATGAAGTATCTGGTCGAATATGCGAGCTCACGAGACCTCAGCCTCTACTACTCGGTCCATGAGCTCGATATCTCGGAGAAGTACTCTGACCACCTGCTGCTGTTCCACAAGAACGGCAGGATCGAGCTGGGACCGACAAGCGAGCTTTTCAACCGGACAAATATAGAAGAGGCCTACGAAGTCCCGTACGTCATGTTGAAGCGTAAAGAGGCGATCTATCGAGAGGCCCTGCGGGACCGTTCCCCCGCCGGCCGACTCCGCGGCGGCCGGCGCACCGGCTGACAACCTTAGACGGCTGTCTTTACAGCGGAAACGGTCCGGACAGGATGACAACAACCGGAATGACGAAAAAAACTTCACCCACACCCGACAGGAATTTTCGGGCCAATCTCCCCAACATCCTGCTCCTGGTTTTCGTTTTCTTTTTTCTATTTACATCACGCTTGATCTACTCTCCCCTTCTGCTTTCCATCGAGAAATCTCTCGGACTCGGTCATGCCCAAGCCGCCTCCTTCTTTCTCTATATCACGATTGGTTACGCGGGAATGCTGATCTTCAGCGGTTTCGTGGCAGCGGCGATCGGCCATCGAAGTACGATTCTATTGTCCGCACTGG
>Ga0315555_1001412_pt1 | contig 17275 bp, 21 predicted proteins | sample SalMarSW160380MG_FD_202113 | JGI IMG/M metagenome (GOLD analysis project Ga0315555, IMG submission 202113) | Salt marsh sediment microbial communities from the Plum Island Ecosystem LTER, Massachusetts, United States - Salt Marsh Sediment SW1603-80 ... | reverse complement strand
CAGTTGTTCCTGATGGTCCCGGGAACATGGGGAACGGCCTTCTTGATGCTCGGCGGGTTCTGTCTTCTTTCGAGCGCTCCGGTCACCATCGGGTTGGCCCAGCGCTATGCTCCTGGATCCGCGGCGACAGCCTCCTCCCTCATGTTGGGACTGGGCTGGGGAACCGGGGGGGTCCTCGTCACCCTCGTGGGGATGCTGGCCGACCGGCTGGGGCCTGTTGGCGCCCTCAGGATCCAAGGGCTGTGCCTCGTTGTAGCAATCCTCTTGGCCCTCACCCTTCCCCCCTTGATCAAACCTCGATCCAAGAATTGAAGGGTGAATGGGTACAATTAACAGTTGCTTTTTGCCCCTGAACGATTAGAATGGAGGAAATGGGGGGAAGGAGGAGGTGAGTATGGCTGAAGCAAAAAATCTGGCGCAAAATGAGAGGATCATCCGTGCAATCGTGGGGGGCGTCCTCATCGTTGTGGGCTTTTTGGTCCCTGGATTCTGGAAGCCCTTATCCCTTGTCGTCGGCTTGTGTTTTCTTTTTACCGCCTTTGTCGCCTACTGACCCTGAAAGGGGTTCACGCTGAAGGTCTTCAGCAAAGATAAAAAATAGCAGTTCTTTTACCCATCCGGTATTAACGGACGAGGCGATCCCCGCACCATGAAGGCAAGGGTGCTAGTTTATTTCAAGATGCCCACGATATAAGGGGGCGTGAGGGATCAGAGGAACAGGCCTTTGGCGAACCAGATAAGACCGAAGATCCCTACCGCATAGCAGTAGTACGCGAAGCGGTCAAGCCGGCCGCGGCGGATCACCCCTAACAGCCACTTCAAGGCGATCGCACCGGAGCAATAGGCGGCGAGGGTGCCGACGAGCAACGTGAGACCCCCCTGGGAGGGCAGGCCGGATTGTAGCAGCTCCATACCCTTCAGGACGGTTGCACCGAGGATAACGGGCAGGACCAGCAGGAAGGAAAAACGGGCAGCCTCACTCCGCTCCACCCCCATATACATGGCTGCGGCGATGGTCGATCCCGAGCGTGAGATCCCCGGCAAGATGGCGCAACCCTGGGCAATACCGATCAGCAACGCCCTCACCATGCCAAAGCGGGTATCCTGCGGTCTGGTCCAGCGCGTGCCCAACAGGAAGGTGCCGGTTACGATCAAGGCAAGGGAGACAAGGAGGGGGCTGGTGAAGGCGGCCTCGATCTCTTTCTCAAAAAACAAGCCGACTGCTACAGCTGGAATGGTGCCCAGGCAGATGAGGATTGCCAGCCGGAAGAAGGGGTCTTCATGATAGCTTTCATGCCAATTACCCGGTGATGGATGGCGCAGGGCATGACCCACTGCCTTGAGTATATTCCAGACATCGCCCCAGAAGACGGTCAGGACTGCCAGAAAGGTCCCGAAGTGGACGAATACCTCGTAGGCAACCCCTTCGGTATGGACGCCGAGGATCGCCTTGCCCAGGACGAGGTGTCCTGAACTGCTGATCGGCAGAAACTCGGTGACCCCTTGCAATACCCCCAGCCATAACGCCTGCAGAACATTCACCGTACAATTCCTCCCGTCGGGGATAGGCAAAAGATTCTCATAGATCGGGAGGGGTTTGTCAAGGATTACTTTATTGAGTTTGAATAAGCTTCCTCCACAGGACCTTTGTATTGCCAAGAGAAGGATACTATCGTAAGATTCTCCTGTATCAAAGATAGTCCTGCGAAGGGGTATATGACAAATCGCGCAGATACGATCAATAGTGTTTGCCTCCATGACGCCACACAACGGCAGTGGCTGCATTTTCAGAATCCGAAACAAATCATCTCCACCCATCGGATGGAAGAGGTCGTGCCGGCCCTGAACGTAATCGAAGAACTGGTATCCCGGAGTGGTCTCTATGCCGCGGGATTCATCGCCTATGAGGCGGCGTCTGCCTTCGATTCCGCCCTCGCAGTCAACGAGGACGGTGCATTTCCTTTAATATGGTTCGGTCTCTATGATGGATCAGAGGAAGTGAGCCTTCCCGCAACGCAGGCATCCCACCGGGAGCAACCACTCACGTGGCAGCCGTCGGTGCGGAGGGATGCGTACGAAAAGGCCATTGAAAAAATCAAGCACTACATCGAGGCTGGTGATACCTATCAGGTCAATTTCACCTTCCGCCTGAGGTCGCCCTTCCGAGTTGATCCGTGGTTATACTTTATCGAATTGGCCCGGGCACAAGATGCATCGTACAGCGCATTCGTGAACACCCAAGAATGGATCGTATGCTCCGCTTCACCTGAGCTCTTCTTTCAACTCGATGACAACGTGCTGATCTCCCGCCCCATGAAGGGGACCGCCCCGCGGGGACTGATGGCGCATGACGATATCAAACAAGCTGAATGGCTTCACCATTCGGAAAAGGACAGGGCGGAAAATGTCATGATCGTCGATATGGTCCGAAACGATATGGGACGGATTGCTGACACGGGGAGCGTACGCTGGCGCAGCCTCTATGAGATCGAAAAGTATCCGACCCTGTGGCAAATGACCTCCACGGTCAAGGCCCGGACGGAGGCTGGTCTCTGCGAGATACTGCAGGCCCTCTTCCCCCCGGCCTCTATCACCGGGGCACCCAAGCCCCGCACCATGCAGATCATAGCAGAGCTTGAGCAAACCCCGCGTCGAATCTATACGGGCACAGTCGGGTTCTGGATGCCCGGCCGCAAGGCACAGTTCAATGTGGCTATTCGAACGGTGCTCATCGACAAGGCCACAGGCGAGGCCGAATATGGCGTTGGCGGCGGCATCGTGTGGGATTCCATAGATCAGATGGAATTTGAGGAATGTCAGACAAAGGCGAGGATACTCACCCAGAGGATGCCGGATTTCGCCCTGCTCGAGTCGATCTTGTGGACGCCTGAAGAGGGGTATTTTCTGTTGCCGTACCACCTGGCGCGCCTCCAGGACTCGGCGGCATATTTTTCCTACTCCGCCGATATGGACGCTATACGCAATAAGCTAGACTCGTTAGCGCTCACACTCCCCAAAACCCCGCACAAGATACGCCTGCTCGTGGCAAACGATGGAGGTATCACGTGTCAATTTGAAGCCATTGGTAAAACCCCTGCTGCACACCCCCAGCGCTGCTGCCTGGCACCTGCACCTGTCGATTCTGCAAATCCATTCCTGTACCACAAGACAACCAACCGGGGCGTCTATGATCAGGCCCTGGCAACATGCCCCGGCTATGTAGATGTCATCCTGTGGAATGAGAAGGGGGAAGTGACCGAGTCGTGCATCGCCAACATCGTGGTCGAGTTGGACGGAGAGCTGTACACCCCGCCGATCGAATGCGGCCTGCTCCCCGGCACATACCGTGCCTACCTATTGGAGCAGGGGAAGGTGGGGGAGAAGGTGATAAGAAAAGAGGACCTCACCAGAAACCCGCATGTCTATCTGGTCAATTCAGTGCGCAAGCAGCGCGAGGTGATTGTTGACTCGTTCGACGCCGCCAAGGCTTCGGTGTGATCTCAGTCGGACTGCTCGGATCGAAAACAATCCCTGGTCTTCAGGCCGGAAAGTCGAAGGGTTTACGTGGAGGGAATTAAGGAATTTGCTCAAAGGGGGGCTGACCGGATTTCCTTAGTGCATCACCCTCATTAAGATGAACCACAACTCGTACAACTGGTGGCGCTGCAGGAACTGCAGGAGGCCCCCTGGGAGCTTGAGAAACCCTCGTCGCTCTTGTGACTGAAGGTGGAGAGGAACTTTTTGACCTTGGCACCGTTACAGGTGGGGCAGGTGACTTTCTGGTCACCGAAGACCAGGAGCTCAAAATCCTTGTCGCATTTCATGCAGTGATATTCAAAGATAGGCATTTCCTGCCTCCGAATCGCTATCAGTACGCGATTTAAATATAACACCGCTCGGGACGTTTTTCCAGTCTTTTTGACTCGTTTCTCATCATCGCCTTCCATGATATAGTATTAAATGAAGGTAACATCCCACTATGGAATCGGACATGAAGAAACCACGCAAATTAAGTTCCCGACAGATACGCCGGTTTCAAAAACAGGTTTATGACCACTATCGGACAAACGGGCGGAAACTCCCGTGGCGCAAGACGCGCGATCCGTACAAGATCCTCCTGTCAGAGTTGATGCTGCAGCAGACCCAGGTGGGCAGGGTCATCGAGAAATACAGACAGTTTCTCCGCCGGTTTCCCACAATTGAGTCCGTGGCCCGCGCCCCGCTGCGTGCAATCCTCGAAACATGGCAGGGGTTGGGGTATAACCGCAGGGCCCTGGCGCTCAAAAAGCTGGCAACCATCATCGTTGATTGTCATGAAGGCAGGATCCCGCCGGTAATCGAGGCGCTCAAGGCCCTGCCGGGTGTCGGCGCTGCTACTGCAGGCGCTGTATGCGCCTTCGCCTTTAATAAGCCGGCCGTATTCATCGAGACGAATATTCGCAGCGTCTTCATTCATCTTTTTTTCCCAGAGAGAGGGGATGTCAAAGACAGCGAGGTCCTTCCCTTTGTAGAGCAGACCCTCGACGCAAAAAGACCTCGCCAATGGTATTACGCCTTAATGGACTATGGTGTGGCCTTGAAAGAACAGCACCCCAACCCCAGCCGCAGGAGCGCCCACTATACAAAACAGTCCCCCTTTGAGGGATCGCTGAGACAGGTCAGAGGTATGATCCTGAGGGCATTGGTGAAAGAGGCCGGTATCACTGAGGCTGCCCTGGTGAAAGATATAAACCGCGATAAAGCAATGGTGAGGCAGGTTCTGAGGCAATTATGCAAGGAAGGGCTCATCATCAAACAAGAAAAGCGGTTTTTCATACCGGATAGCTGATGGAATACGGGAGGGCATCATCAGCCCTGCGCCTCGTTACCCCAAATCCCCGAAGCGGTGCTGGAAGATACTCAGGATGCTCAGGGTTGCTGTCTCGGCCCTCAGGATCCTTTGCCCCAGCCCGGCCACGAGGAAACCCGAGGCCTGTGCCGTGGAAACCTCCTCCTCGGAGAACCCCCCCTCAGGTCCGATGAGGAGGGTAATCCCCCCTTGCGGATCGATCTCTTCTATGACCTCCCGCAAAGGGGTGGGTTCCCCCTCCCACAGGATCACTCGTGTACCTTCGCCCTGGGAGAGGAAATCCTCCAGCTCATGGATTGCCCCGATCTCGGGCACCACGGTCCTGCCGCACTGTTTGGCCGCTTCTTGGGCGATCCTGCGCCATTTCTCTATGCGAAGCGTTTCCCGCTCCCCTTCCATGATAGGGATGGAGCGGGAGCTCACGAGGGGGATGATCCTGTTAACACCCAGCTCGGTGGCCTTCTGGATCACAAATTTCATCCGCTCCCCCTTCAGGAGCCCCTGCCCAAGGGTTATCCTGAGAGGGGATTCCCGCTCCGGATTCAACTCCTCCTGGATCGCTAGATACACACCCCCTTCGTACTCCTCGCAGAGTACGGTTCGATATTCCCTCCCCTCACCGTCGAAGACCGTCACCTCATCACCCGAACCGAGCCGCAGGACCGTAAGGATGTACCGCGCCTCCCTGGACTGGAGGGAAATCTGTTCATCCTGTATCCTCTCTGGGGGGATATAGACCCTAGGCATCTGCCTCACCGGCGGAGCGCAAAAATGCCTCCACCTTTTTGTTGAATTGCCCGGGGCGCTCCAACATCACCATATGACCTGCCCCCTCGACGACCTCCAGATGGGAGCCTGCTATCCGCTCGGCCAGGTAGCGGGAGTACTTGACCGGGGTGAGTGCATCCTGATCGCCGCAGATGATCAGGGTGGGGCTATCGATTCCCCCTACCTCCTCCATGACGTCGAATCGCTCACAGGCGGAGAAATCCCCGTGCAGGACATCGGGCGAGGTCTTCAGCATCTCCACTATTGCCACTTCTAACATCTCCTTGGGGACATCCTTGGCAAAAGAAAGCTCACAGATGAGTTTCACGGCCTGGGGAAATGCCTTTTTGATCTCATCGAGGATACGGGGGAGCACCCGCAATCGCGCGCCGGTGCTCACCAGGACCAACCCTTTGGTGAAGGCCGGAAACCTCAGGGCCAACTCCATGGTGACGGCCCCTCCCATGGAGTGCCCGATTACGATGGGGCTGCTTATCCCCAGTTCATCCAGGGCCCCCCTGATCCAGAGGGCGTAGCTCTTGACCTCTTGGGCCCCTTGCCCGTGGGCCTCTCCATGTCCCGGAAGCTCCATGATAAAGCAGTTGAAATCGCGGCTGAAGAAGTCCCGTTGCAGGTGCCAACCGCTCCAGTTGCCCCCTGCCCCGTGGATGAAGACGAGGGAGTCACGTCCCTCTTCACGTTCCCCCCTCCCGAAGACTACATTCCCCCGCATGCCGTAGGCATCGATAATGGGCATCAATTCCTTTCGTGGACGCTCTCGATGTATTGGAAAAACCCCTCCATTTCCCTGACAAGAGCTTCCTCGGACCTGATGGTGTTTATCCTCCCGCGAAACTCGGCCGCCGTGGGCAAGCCCTTCACGTACCATCCCAAATGCTTAATGAAGAGAATGATCCCCAAGGGCGTGCCGTTCCTCTGGAGGAGCATCTCCAGGTGCCCCCTGATGCACTTCGTTCTTTCGTCCCAGGTGGGGAGGGGGATATCTCGCCCCTCATGGATGAGCCCCCGCGCCCTCTTGAAGATCCAGGGGTTCCCGCAGCTCCCCCTCCCGATCATCACCCCATCGCACCCCGTCTCGCTGAACATCCTCGCCGCATCCTCGGGCGAACGGACGTCGCCGTTTCCGATGACCATGATGCCTGTTCGCTCTTTGGCCATCCTGATGAGCTCCCAATCGGCCTCCCCGCCGAACTGTTGCGACCGGGAGCGAGGATGGAGGGCCACCAGGTCCACGCCGCAATCCTCGGCCATCTGGACGGTTCTGAGCATGTTTAGGCTCTCTTCGTCCCACCCTGATCGGATCTTGATCCCGAGGGGGATGCGCACGGCATCTCTGACTCGCTTGAGGATAGCGTGCAACCTCGCCGGTTCCCGCAACAGGGCCGCCCCTGCTCCCTTCCTCACCACCTTGCGGACCGGGCATCCTGCATTGATGTCCACCCCATCAAATCCCAACTCCTGCACCAGGGAGGCGGCCTCAGCCAACACCCCGGGGTCGGAGCCGTAGAGCTGGCCCATGAGCGGCCCTTCTTGAGGGTAGGCCTCTAAGAGGCGGCTCGCCCCGTTATTTCCCCTTACCAACCCCTTGGCGCTCACCATCCCGGTGTAGGCGAGGTCAGCCCCCTTGCCCCTGGCCAAGAGGCGGTAGGGAGGGTCTGTTATCCCTGCCATGGGGGCCAGCACCAGGGCCTTGGGGGGCAGGATATCTTGTGCCTTAACAGGCTGTCGAAAAAAGCCCATCTGTCCCGCGGTTCGCGTGATCTCTTTCATCCGTCGTCGTTAAAGTAGCGTCCTTCAGCTGTATGCATGCAAGTCTTCTCGCAATCGCTCCCAGGCGAAAAAAGGACCGGGGTCCTCTTTTCTTCCGGGAGAGATATCGCTGTGCCCCACGATCCTCTCCGGGGTGATCAGGGGATGGCGCTCCATCAACTGCAGGCAGAGCTCCTTCAGGGCACGATACTGCCCTTCGGTGAAAGGGTAGTCCGGGCCCCCTTCCAGCTCGATGCCGATGGAGAAGGGATTGCAGTTCTCCCTTCCCTCAAAGGTGCTCTCGCCTGCGTGCCAGGCCATCTGGAGGGGATCTACCAGCTCGACGACCTCTCCACCCCGATCGATAAAGTAGTGGGCGGAGACCTTCAGTCCCTCCAATTCCTTGAAGTACGGGTGGGCCGTATAGTCCAACCTGTTCAAAAAGAGGTCAAGGACACGCCCTGTGCCGAACTCCCCCGGAGGGAGACTGATGGCATGGATGACGATCATGTCCACCGACCGGCCATCTCTGCTTGAAAAGTTGGGGCTGGGTATTTTTTTGATCCTCACGCCGTCCTCTTGACATCCCACCTGTTTCGCAGGCCGTCGCCGATAAAGTTAAACCCCAATACCGTGAGCATGATGGCCATCCCCGGGAAGGTGGCCACATGGGGGGCGAACAGCAGGTACTGCGCCCCTTCGTTCAGGAGCCTCCCCCACGTGGGGACATCCTGGGGGCCTAAACCCAAAAAGCTGAGGCTCGATTCGGCCAGGATCACCCCTGCCAGGCCGAAGGTGGCCTCTACGATGACCGGGGCGAAGACGTTAGGCAGGATCTCCCGGATGATGATCCGACGGTGGCTCCCCCCGAGGGCCTTGGCTGCCAGGACGTATTCTCTGTTTTTCTCCGACAGGACCTGTCCGCGTACGAGTCTGGCATATCCCACCCAGCCCAAGACACAGAGGGCGAGGATGATGTTCTTGAGGCTGGGGCCGAGGATCCCCGCCAGGGCGATGGCCAGCAGGATCCCCGGAAAGGCGAGAAGAATGTCCACGATCCGCATCAAGAGGGTATCGAAGACGCCGCCGAAATAACCAGCCATTGCCCCTAAAGACACCCCAATGATCAAGGAAATCCCTACCACCACCAATCCCACCACAAGAGAAACCTGCGTGCCGTAGATGATCTGGCTGAGGATGTCCCTGCCCAGCTTGTCCTGCCCCAGGGGATGTCCCGCCCGGGGACCCTCCAGCTCTCCCCTGAGGTCGATGGCCAGAGGATCGTAGGGGGCCAAGAACGGGGCGAGGAGCGCCGTCACCACCAGGAGGCCGATGACGACCAATCCGGCCCAGGCCAGTCTGTTGCCCATTGTTTCACACCCTCATGAGGTTCGCCCTGCACCCGGGAGATACGGGGGATCGGGCATCCCCGCATGCCTCTTCTCTTCGTACAGCATTTGCATATACCATGATCTCATTATGAAATAGTCTTTCAGGAGGTGTCAACCTTTTCCCTTCCTTTTCAAGGTTGACAGGGAAAGGGGGGAGAGGGTATCGTGCGAGGAGTTTGATACCAGAATTGAGGAGCTTGGAAGATGCCCATTCCGCCCATTCCAATGGTCTGGATCTATTGGATCGTCAGTTTGACCATCGTCACCTATGTCAGCGCCTTTATCATTAAGAGGTTTCCCGAGTACGGGTTTGCGGCGCTCGTGGCCTTTTACACCATCTACCTGGGTGCCTCTCAGATCATGGCAATCAGGATCGTGGAGTTTGACCTGGGATTCCACCGTTTTTACGCCCCCGCCTCCGTATTCATCTATCCCTTTGTCGCCCAGGCCATCGATATGATCAACGAGGCCTACGGAAGGAAGAAGGCCCATTTGGCCATCGTCATCGCCTTCATCACCCAGGTGTTGCTGGTTGCCTTTATCCTCATGGTGAAGAACCTCTCCCCTGCTCCCTTTTTCCCATACGAGGAGGCCTGGCAGAAGATGTTTGCGTTGGGGATCAGGATCACGGCGGCCTCCTGGGTTGCCTTCCTGATCTGTCAGAACCTCGACGCGTATGTCTTCGCCTGGCTGAAGAAGAGATACGAGCGGCGTATCTGGCTGCGCAGCATCACCTCCGATATGCTGGACCTGTCCATCGACAGCGTGATCTTTGTGACCCTGGCCTTCTATGGCGTCATGCCTATCATCCCCCTCATCATCGGACAGATCGTCAGCAAGAACATCATCGGCATTCTGGACACCCCCTGGTTCGTCTGGTACAAGAGGATGCTGGGAAAGGGTTAGCCCTAAAAACACACAGAGGAGGAAGGAATGGACATCAAGATATTTGCTGCGGCCTTTGCCAGCATCTTCCTGGCCGAGTTGGGGGATAAGACCCAGTTGGCGACCCTGTTGCTCGCCTCAGACAGGGAGGTCAATAAGGTCGGCCTGTTCGTGGCCGCCTCTTCGGCCTTGGTATTGGCGACCTTCATGGCGGTTGTCCTTGGATCGTTCTTCAGCCGCTGGGTCTCCCCGCAGATTATTAAGGTCATCGCCGGTATAGGCTTCATCGCTATCGGTATCTGGGTCCTGTGGGGGGCAAGGGCCTAGTAAGGGGCTGGCGGCACGGTTTTACTGTGTACGGCTTTAATCCTTTCATGGGGTGCGGCTTGATACGCATCTACTTCAGTCTCAGATAAAGGATACACAGTCATGGGAACGGATCCTACTCAGGTTATCATCTTTGACTGCGACGGGGTGCTGTTCGACTCCAAGGATGCGAACATCGCCTTTTACAACCATATCCTCTCTCAGTTCCATCTCCCTCCCATGAATCCGGAAGAGGTCGAATACGTGCACGTCAGCACGGCCGAGGGGGCCCTCCGCTATCTCCTCACCAGGAGAGACCCCCGCGTCTTGGAGGAGGTTCTCGCCCATCGCCCGCGCGTGGACTACACCCCCTTTATTCGCCTCATGCACATGGAACCCAATCTCAAAGAACTCCTGAGCAGCCTCCCGCGCCATATACACAGGGCTATCTCCACCAACCGCGCCCATACCATAACCGATGTCCTGTGTATCCATGGATTGGAGGACGAGTTCGCTCTGGTGATCTCTTCTCTGGACGTAAAAAATCCCAAGCCCCATCCTGAGTCCGTCCTGAAGATCCTCAATCACTTCTCCCTCTCACCCGCAGAGGCCCTCTTCATCGGAGACTCCGCGGTGGATCAAGAATCGGCTCAGGGAGCTCGGGTGCCTTTTGCTGCCTATAAAAATCGCTCTCTACAGGCCGAGTTCTATATCGACGACCTGCTGGCGGTTAATGAGATCATCACCCGGAAGACAGAAGAATAGAAGAAAAACCCTTCTTATCCTCAGGCAAAATCAAAGACCCTGTGCCGGGCCGCATCATCCAAGACGGTGTCGATCTTGGTTTGCATCTCCTTACGTTCAGCGCTCTCCTCCCATGCCTTCCAATCTTCTACGCTCTTCCACGTACTGATGGTCACGTAGAGGGTCGGATCTTCATGGGAACGCAGCGTCTCCCCTGAGATGTACCCCTTCGCAAACATCGCCTTGGCCCTTAAATCCCGCATCAAATTGGCCAGGTCCGTATCCTTCCCCTTCGTAACCCGCCTCTCTATTATCACTTTCACCGCCATAGAGTATACCTCCCTCTCACGTGGTAGTTTCCGTGCATGGATTATACCATGACCAGGTTGTGTTGCAACCGATAAGACACAAGAATCTCCCTCCTGTGTGGACAGGGGCGAGGTTTCTATGATACCGTGTCGTTATGAAACAGAGACGGATCGCCTATCTCGATTGCTTTGCCGGCGTCAGCGGGGACATGGTCCTCGGGGCACTCCTGGACCTCGGCCTCCCCGTGGAGGTCCTGGACGAGGGATGGCGGATATTGGGATTGCAGGGGCTCCAGTTGAATGTAGAAAAAGTCCAGCGGGGCGGGCTGATGGGGATGCAGGTGCAGGTGCAGGGTGAGGGCACGATCAGAAACTACAGAGAGATGAAAGCGATAATCAGCGACTCCGCTCTGCCGGCAGGGGTAAAGGGACTCAGCCTGAAGATCTTACATCAATTGGCCAAGGCAGAAGGCGATATCCACGGGGTAGCGATAGAGGAGGTCCACTTTCACGAGATAGGTGGGTTAGATACCATTGTCGACGCGGTCGGTGCCGCCTTAGGGGTCTCTCATTTCGGCTGGGATACGATTATCTGCTCTTCCCTTCCCCTGGGCGGGGGATGGGTAGAGGGGGGGCACGGCCGCCTGCCCCTGCCTGCTCCTGCTACCGTCGCCTTGCTCCAGGGAGTCCCCATCGTCCCGAGCCCTGTTGAGGGGGAGACCGTCACCCCTACAGGCGCGGCCATCGTGACCTCGCTGGCCTCAGGATTCGGTCCCTTACCGGAGATGGAGATCACCGGTGTGGGGTATGGCGCCGGGACGAGGGATGGCGAGGGCACTCCGAATCTCCTGAGGATCATCCAGGGGGTGCAGGAGGAGAAAGAGGAAGAAGGGATATGGGTCCTGGAGGCGGACGTGGATGACATGAACCCTGAGCTCTTACCTTATCTGAACCAGCTCCTCCTTAAAGAGGGCGCCCTTGACGCTGCATTGATCCCCATCCAGATGAAGAAGGGCAGGCCGGGCTTTACTATCCGGGTCCTTTCGACTGCGCCGCAGCGGGAGCGATTGGCCCAGCTCATGTTGCAGGAATCCACCACCCTTGGCGTGCGGATGCACCAGGTCGAGCGGATGACCCTCCCCAGAGAGGAGCGGGAGGTGCAGACCCAATATGGTCCCATCAAGGTAAAAGTGGCCTTCGACCGAGAGGGAAAGGTCATCAACCTGATGCCGGAATATGAGAGCTGCCGTCAGGCAGCGGAAAAGAAGAAGGTCCCTTTAAAAGAGGTCTACCAAGAGGCCATTGAGAAAGGGAGGGGGGCTATTAAAGGCGAATGAGGGAAATAGCTTCTAAATTCCCCCTCACCCCTTTACTAAAAGGGTGGTGAAGGGGGAATTTTTATGGAGAGTACATGAGAGGCGCCCATGTATAAGAAAGTTGTGTGTGCACCAATGTCCCACATTATTCCCTGACGGGATTCCCGAAGGTGGCTCTTTAGCCAGTGGGTGAAGAAGCAGCCATGGAAAATTACCTTCCATTTAAAAAAGATTGAGCAACCGCAAAAATGTCTTTTATCTTTTTACTTTTTGGTAAAACATCACGAATCATGCCAAGGTAATGCCTTGTTTTAATGCGCTGAAGCGTCGGAGAAAAATTAATATCAAAAACCCATCCAATTTGGAGTAACTTAAAATCATTGAGGTTCTTCACATGTCTGATGTCAACTATTTTCTTATTCATTAAATCATAATAGACCTCCTCCGAAATTTCCGGTGTATCGGGAAGCCCATACTCAATCGCACCATTACGTTTGCCATTTTTCTGATAGTAATGATCAGTAACAACTCTCCAGATATCCAGTTTATCAGCATCCCGAAGGAGTTTTGCAAAAAATAAACAGGTTTCGGTTTCTTCACGAGGAAGGGTCGCACGGTTATGATATCTGATCGTTCGAAGAATTAGGTCTTGCACCGGTTTATCTAAGCTACGAAGAACATCATTTTCCTCTAGTATTTTTACTCCCAGCAGAGAATGATCAACTGATTGACTATCTACGAACGTTTCATAGCGAGCATATTGTTCAAAACGTCCGATATCGTGAAAAAGTGCAATAGTTTCAGATAAACACAATTCATTTTCATCTAATCCAAGTTGTTTGCCAATATCCAAAATTTCTTTACACACCCGTAGGGTGTGCTCTTCTTTTAAAGCAATATTTCCTTGTTGATTTTCATCACCAGTCTTGAATGTGTGCACATAGTTATAAAACCATTTTTTTAAATCGTCCACATCTTTCTTGGTAATATTCCTGAGCACCACTTTTTCTCTCTACGTAATCAATGCTGTTGTTTAAATGAAAAAGATCAGATGTCCATGTTATTTAAATCCGCCTTCTTAACAATAAAATCCCCGGTCTTGGCGCCCACTCGATTCGCGATCAGATCGCATTTGGTGACGAGAAGAAAATAAATATTATGTTTCACGTCAATCAAACCTTCCAGATTGCCCTGACCTTTGGCTATCACCATGTCCGCTTTGAAGAATAATTTTTTAAAATCATCTGATGTCGTTTCCCAGACAGCGCCGGGCGCATCATCTCCGGTCGTCACGACTTTTGCCAATTGATTCATCCCAATTTTTTGCGCATCGTCTACGGTTGCATCGTTTAAAACAGGACCGCCGCGTACGACAAAGTAAACATTGGGATGGTTCATCATCTCGATGAAAAGTTTATCTATAACAATTTCGCCACAATTATCACCCACATACAGAACGGTCGACGCGTCCTGCAAATCTCCTCGCAATTGTGGGGAATCGTCTATAGCAAAATCCGCGTGTACGACGCGTTGAATGGTATCCATGACATCCAGTTGGTGTTGCGGGCCAAAATCTATGACATTACCGGCAATGGCCAGGCGCATGGCCATATCAAAAGGGTCGTTCGTTTGTTGAACCATTTTTTTAAAATCGTCATAAAAGCCCAGCATCATTTTGTTAAACTTTTCCTTAATTTCTTTATAGGGATCAGGGTTCTTCAGCACTTCCCGTATCATGCGATGCATTTCTCGACCCAATGCCGGTGGAGATTGGCGGTAATCGGCCCCGGCCAAAAAATCCAATAAACGCCTCAGGGCGGGTTCTTTTTCGGCATCGGGCAATATACCGGATTTCAGCAACCGAAGGAAACTGTTCACAATACAGGGGATGCAGTCTAGTGAAATATCCATTATAATATTCAATTTAGCATACATTACAGATAAGAAGGAAGCAATATGCGCAGCAACAAGATCAACAATCTTGCTTTTTTTACCGAGCAGGCCAATTTGTACTATTGCAAGCATATCAAGGCATAGAGTAAACTGGCTCTTGAGGTAATCGATCAGTTGATTGATTTGGAATCGTTGCTGCGACCTATCGAGGTGGTTATGTGCCGTCTTCTCTTGGTAGGGGTTGCCCTGAATGCCTCCCAGATCCCCATCCAGATGAAGAAGGGCAGGCCGGGCTTTACTATCCGCGTCCTTTCGACTGCGGCGCAACGGGAACGGTTAGCGCAGCTCATCATGCAGGAATCCACCACCCTGGGGGTGCGGATGCACCAGGTCGAGCGGATGACCCTCCCCAGAGAGGAGCGGGAGGTAGAGACCCATTATGGGCCTATTAAGGTAAAGGTGGCCTTCGACCGAGAGGGAAAGGTCATCAACCTGATGCCGGAATATGAAAGCTGCCGTCAGGCAGCCGAAAAAAAGAAGGTCCCATTAAAAGAGGTCTATCAAGAGGCTATTGCAAAGGGGAGGGAGGCTATTAAGCACAAGGGCTAAATACGTTAAGGGACGCAAAAGGGGAGGTTTTTATCGGAAAGTTGCTTGTGCATCAACGTTCCCGTAGTTCGGATAGCGAATGAGATCAGCGACCCGCCTCTTGCGCCTGGTCCGCTGGATTGGATTGATGTGCATGCTTCTTCATCATACGTCGATGAGTTCGCCAAAATTCTTTTCCAACAATTTGCTGCTGCTTCATAATCACTTTCATGAAAACTATCGAGTCAATTACCACAGCTCCCTGAAGGAGAATCACTGTCGCTTGTGAGAGTGATAACGCAGCAAGATGACCCGGGCCAGCAAGTCCGAAGTCACTTGCGCCAGCTAAAAGAAGGTCGTTTATATCGGGGTGGAGTCCTAGTCGTGAAAAGGTACCCCTCACGCTAGCATGGATGTTGTGACTAGCTTCGCGATAATATGGACGAAGATGAGAAAGGTTCATCTTTTGTTCAATTTTGCGGAACGTAGGACGGGACCCTTTTATTACACCAGCAGCCCACCCATAATCCTCTAGGAAATATTGTCCATAAGATCGAGCCAATTCTGCCCTTTGAGCCTTTAAACTATCATAGTATAACATGAACTCCTCATCTTCTGCCAGAGCTGGAAATAGCTCAAGTTCATGAACTGCACTCTTGTACTCTTCAATATCGTCGTGCATCAGGTATTGCTCAGCAATGGTATCCTCATGATCAAAAATAAAAGCTAAGACCACCGTTACCTCATGGAGAGAACGCCATCTTGCATATGCACCGTCAGCGTACCCAGCTTTCAAAAGTGCAACTATTTCACCAGCGATTTGGCATGCCCTCGCATGTAGTCTGCTCAAGACTACCCATTTAGTTTCTGTTAGCAAGCTCTTACCTCTGGTGACGAAATCAACCATATTTTCTCCTGCCTCCATTGCAAGACCTACAAGAACCTCAAGTTGACTTATTGCCTTCCCCCATATTGCATAGAGATTATTTTCAAAGGTTACTTGGATGTCTCTACAGTCTTTAAGTCCAAACCTGTATGTTCGGCGAATCCTACGAAAAATAACTCCAGAAACCTCTTCTGCAACCCTTTCCATCTTATCCGGTAATTCATTTTCTATCTTTTTAAGTTTCTTAAGTGCCTCAGATGAAATATCAGCTAGAGCTGCTTGTATTGCTTTTTCTAGATCTGGCTCCGATTTTATTTTTGCACGCGCTATCTGATCGTCTGAAAAGTCAAGAGTGATCGTTGGGCTGACATCTTTTAGTTGTCTTCGAATTAGCTTTAACTGCGACTGATTTAGGCGGACACCGAGATCAGATAACTTCTTTTTAATAACCTGTAGCAAGATGTCTTGAGGGCGAAGGTTTTTTCTTAATTGTGTTTCAAGTATTTTTTGAAGTCCAAACATCCCTTATCCACAAGTTCAAATTATGATACACAACAATTAATATACGAATTTCCGATTTGATCTTAACATGAGTACACTATAGCACAGGAAAAACAAGTGGGACGTAGTTCAAAATTTCACTTTTTACGGCCAGGCTGGGTTTTGATAATTTTGAGCAACGTTCCCGGGAATTCCCCCCTGGTTATGTGAACTTCTCAAATCGTTCCTGATATCTGCGAACGCTTTCTTGGCGAAACTCATGAAACAGCCGATTTCTTTTACCACCCAGAATGTTGTAATTGGTTATCGCTCTCTCAATTAACTCGACTGCCTCGGTTTCTAGATCTAGTTCTAGGGTAGCACCCGTACTTATATGCTTCAATTCATTTTTCGCTTTATTCATATGAAAAATAAACTTCTTAGAATTGGGCGGCTTTTTAAAGGTATGTTGATATATTTTGCCTAGCATTTCTGCCTTGGTTTCTAATGCATGTTTTTTGCCAAGAGTCTCGACGAGTTTGCCTAATATTTCTTCTGCCGCTCCGGCCAACGTAATAACTGGCACCAAATCAGATCCTTCGATATACAATTCAATGGCACGAACTAGCTGCCGCTCAGCGATCTCTTGCTTGCTTATTTCGTGATAGATTTCCATATTTCCGCATAACATTTAACATATAAATTTACGATTTGCTTTTGACATGGGTACACTATAGCACTTGTTAAGAATAGCGAGAAGGCAGAACAAAGAGGGGCAGTGTGCGGGAGGAGATTCACTTAGAGGAGAGTAAACTCTCAACCGATATATCTTCGTCTACATCTTCCCAGTGGATACCGACGCCCCCCCCGATAAGACGCCAATTCTTTCTTTGCTCTTTGGTCGCTTTCAGCAAACGTGGGAACCATGCAAGGGGTGCGGAGAGTTCCCGCCCATCTGCAAGGCTAACATGCAGAGCATCTGTGCTGACAGACACCTCGACTGCCAAGGGATCAACCTTTATCGCTAAAGTGCTCATGCCATTTCTCCTCGAATAGTTTCTGAATGCTCAGAAAATACACACTATTGAAAT
>Ga0315555_1001410_pt1 | contig 17280 bp, 16 predicted proteins | sample SalMarSW160380MG_FD_202113 | JGI IMG/M metagenome (GOLD analysis project Ga0315555, IMG submission 202113) | Salt marsh sediment microbial communities from the Plum Island Ecosystem LTER, Massachusetts, United States - Salt Marsh Sediment SW1603-80 ... | reverse complement strand
AAAAGTGTTTTTTGCATTTCTCGATTTTTGGATCTGACATCGCCAATAGTTTCCCCATGGTTATTGATGTGTATGTCAATAAGAGATTTCGTTATTGCAAAATAAGCCAAAATCATGCAATATAGACATTAGTTATTGCATTATCTTACAATTAGGTTAATAAATTAGGTAAAAAAAAGAATCCAGGGGATTTCGAAAAGTCTCCATCAGTTCAATGCATTAAAACTTTAGAAGGCTTTTGGGCGATTGTGCCTCATCCTCTCCCGCCTCGCATCAAATATGACAAAGAACTTATACGCCTTCTTTCTGAGGCTGATAGGCTATTAGGTGAATTGTCGGGGACCGGAAGGTTGCTTCCCAACCCTTATCTGCTCATTGCTCCGTACGTCCGGCGCGAAGCGGTATCGAGTTCGCGTATTGAAGGAACTCAAGCCTCTCTGAGTGATCTGTTTTTCTTTGAGGCTGCAGAAAAGCGGGAACCAAGGGTACCGGATGTACGCGAGGTAAGTAACTATGTATCTGCCATAGACTACGGAATAGAGCGATTGAAAGATTTACCGATTTCCGTAAGACTCATTAAAGAAATCCACGAAAAATTGATGGAAGGCGTAAGGGGCGAACGTGCTACCCCCGGCGAACTTCGTAGAAGTCAGAATTGGATCGGACCACCAGGATGCACACTTATTGACGCAATATTTATACCTCCTCCGGTGGAGGAAATGAAAGAGTCACTCGGCACATGGGAAAAGTATCTTCATTCGGATTTAAGTGAACCGCTGTTGATTGAATGTGCTTTAATGCATTATCAATTTGAAGCGATACATCCATTCCTTGATGGTAATGGTCGGATTGGACGGCTTTTAATCACCTTCTTTCTTTGTGAGAAAGGGTATCTAAGTCAGCCTCTTTTGTATCTCTCTGGATTCTTCGAAAGATACCGAGACGAATATTATACACGGCTTCTTGAGGTAAGCCGAAAAGGAGACTGGCTAGGTTGGATCAAATTTTTCCTGCGAGGTGTTTCGGTCCAATGCCAAGATGCTCTATCAGATGCAAAAAAGATATTGGATCTTCATACTGAATATAAGTTAGCGCTTGAGCAAACAAAAAAAGTACCTGAATCAGCACATAGGATCTTAGATGAAATTTTTGTAAATCCTATCATCTCCATTTCTAGACTGAGCAAGAAATGGGGCGTAGCTTACAATGCTGTGAAAACCGGTGTGTTGAGACTCGTTAAGATTGGTATTCTAACCAAGTTGACAGAACAGAGACGAAATAAGCTATTTTTCGCCCCCAAGTTCTTAGACCTGTTAACAGAATCTCGCAATTCTAGAGGGCAATAGATTAACACGAGACCGTGCGATTTTGGGGGAGCAAAGGCAAAGGGGACGCTCGCGAAATATTGACATTCAGACGGCGATACGCACAAGCAGGACGTTAAATAGTTGGCAAAAAAGGCACCTCGAGGGTGCCAGATTTACGTCCCTCTCTCCAACACCCCTATCATCTCCCCATGGATCTTTCCATTGCTGGCGAGGATCTCCTGGCCGTAGATGTCGAGGTGCCCTCCGTGGAAGTCCGTTACCTTGCCCCCGGCCTCCCCAATAATAAGCTTACCCGCTGCCACATCCCAGGGATAGAGCTTCAATTCCCAGAACCCATCAAACCTTCCAGCAGCCACATAGCAGAGGTCCAGGGCTGCTGAGCCGTCCCTCCTGACAGCCTGGGCCTCCATGATGAAGTTGTTGAAATGGTTAACATTGTTCACCGGGCTCTCCCTCAGGTCATAGGGGAAACCCGTGCAGATGAGGGCCTCGGTGAGCCGTTCGGTCGTGGAGACGTCAATCCGCTCGCCATTGAGAAAGGCCCCCTGGCCCTTTTGAGCAGTAAAGAGCTCATCTAAGAGGGGATCGTATATAGCCCCCAAACAGATCGCACCCTCAAACTCCAAGGCGATGGAGGTGCAGAAGCACGGGTATCCGTGGGCATAGTTGGTGGTCCCATCGAGGGGGTCGATGATCCACCGGTAGGTGGAGGAACCTTCTGGCATAGGGGTCTCCTCGGTCAAGATGTTGTGCTCGGGGAAGGCCTCCGTGATGATCTCGATGATCCTCTGCTCACATATCCTATCGACCTCGGTGACCAGGTTGATCTCGCCCTTGAATTCGACCTTTTTGTCTTTGGTCAACCACTCCCGCTGGATCTGACCCGCTTCTCTCACTGCGTGGATGGCTATTGCCAGATGATCATCGAGTTGCATCGTTCCTCCGAACAAAAATTTTTGGGGTAGGTTTGCGGTGCAGTCAAAAAAGGGGGGTCAAAAAAGGGAGTACCTAACATCAAAGGCCTGAAGCGGTCTAGAATACGCTGCAAGGACCTACTAGGGCTCCCCTATGAGGCTCGCTCTTCAACGATCTTATAGATCGCCTTCAAGGCATCGTTCAGCTTCTCGACCCTGGCACTCCCGGTCCGGGCCAGGGTGGGGTTCCCGCCGCCCTTGCCCCCTATCTGCTCGGCTATCCCTTTGATCATCTCGTCGGCGCGGAATTGCTCGGCCAGGTCCTTGGTGACCATGAGCACGAGCGTGATCTTCCCCTCGTGCTCGCCCCCCGCAAGGCAGATCCCCGAACCGATCTTTGCCTTTATCCCGTCCCCCATCTCCCGCAGGCCCTTTGGGTCCACCCCATCCGCCCGAAAGGCAACCACCTTTACCCCTCTCACCTCTTTGGCCTCCGGCCCGCCCGTGGTCCCGGCAGTGGCAAGCCTCCGGCGCAAGGCCTCGACCTCCCGCTCCAAGGCCCGCTGCCCCCCTAAAAGCTTTTCTATCTTGGATGCAACCTCGCCGGGCCTCGCCTTGATGAGCTGGGCCACCTCCTTGAGCTCATGCCCCTGCGCCCGGAGGTAATCCAGGGCCCCCGCACCGGTTAAGGCCTCTATCCTCCTCACCCCGGCGGCGATCCCGCTCTCGGAGATCAGCTTAAAGATCCCGATCTCCCCGGTCCTGCGCACATGGGTGCCCCCGCACAGCTCTTGGCTGTATTCCCCGAGGGACAGCACCCGGGCCTCCGCTCCGTACTTCTCACCAAACAGGGCGGTGGCACCGCCCGCAATAGCCTCCTCCGTGGCCATGACCTCGACCAAAACGGGCGTATCCTCCCAAATCCATCGATTCACCAAGGTCTCGATCCGCTCCAGGGCATTCTGGTCAATCGCCTCATAATGAGAGAAATCGAAGCGCAGCCGCTCGGGCGCAACCAGCGAGCCGGCCTGATTGATGTGTCCCCCCACGACCTCCCTGAGGGCGGCCTGCAAGATGTGGGTGGCGGTATGGTTGCGGGCCGTGGCCCTCCTGCGCTCCCCATCCACCTGCAACTGCACCCTTGCACCCACCTTGACCGTGCCCTCTTTGATCACCCCCTGATGTATGATGAGCTCAGGGAGGGGACGGATGGCACCGTGTACCTCGAACAGAAATCCTTCGGCTGAGATGACCCCCTGGTCCCCCACCTGCCCCCCTGCCTCGCCATACAAGGGGGTTTGCAAGGTGATGATCTCCACCTCCTCCCCTGAGCGCGCGGAAGGGACAAACTGGCCCTTTTTGATGATCCGCAATACCTCGGAGAAGGCCTCCAGGGTCTCATAGCCGACAAACTGGGTGGCAACCCCCTCGGCCATCAGCTCTTGATAAATGGGGAGAAGCCCGTCTCCCATCTCCCCCTCCCATGCCTCCCGCGCCCGCCTGCGCTGGTCCTCCATGGACCGCTCAAACCCCTCCAGATCGATGGTCAACCCTTTCTCCCGGACGATGTCCTCGGTCAGGTCGAGGGGAAACCCAAAGGTATCATAGAGCTTGAAGGCCAGATCACCGGGGAGGACCTCTTTACCCTTTCCCTTGAGTCCTTCCATCTCCTCCTGCAAGATCTTGAGGCCATTGTCCAAGGTCTCCGAGAAGCGCTCTTCCTCCCGCTGGAGGATCTGCTGGAGATGCCCCTGACCCTCCTTGATCTCCGCATAGGTCTCACCCATCACCGCTATTACCGCCTCCGCCATCGAAGGGAGGCAGGGGCCTTCGATCCCCAGAAGCTTCCCATGGCGCAGGGCGCGGCGGATGATCCTGCGCAGCACATACCCCCTCCCCTCATTGGCCGGAAAGACCCCATCGGCAAGGAGAAAGGTCACTGCCCTGGCGTGGTCGGCAATCACCTTGATGGACACATCCTTATCCGCATCGGCCCCGTACTGAGCGCCGCTGATCTCCTCAGCGCGCCTGATGATCCCCTGAAAGAGGTCGGTGTCGTAATTGCTCTGCACCCCCTGTACCACCGCCGCTATCCGCTCCAGCCCCATCCCCGTATCGATGCTCGGCTTGGGCAGGGGGCTCAAGCGGCCATCCATATCTCGCGAATATTGCATGAAGACCAGGTTCCAGAGCTCCAGAAACCGGCCGCAGTCGCACCCCACCCCGCAGGTGGAGGAGCCACATCCCATTTCTTCTCCCTGGTCGATGATGATCTCCGAGCAGGGGCCGCACGGTCCGGTATCCCCCATGGCCCAAAAGTTGTCCTTCTCCCCCATGCGCACGATCCGCTCCGCAGGCAGACCGATCCGCTCCTGCCAGCATCTGGCAGCTTCGTCATCGTCCTCGAAGACCGAGACCCAGAGTCGTTCTGGGGGGAGGTGGAGGTTATGGGTGAGAAACTCCCACCCCATCTCGATGGCCCCTTCCTTGAAGTAATCGCCGAAGGCGAAATTCCCCAACATCTCAAAGAAGGTATGATGGCGGGCCGTCCTACCCACGTTCTCCATGTCATTGTGTTTCCCCCCTGCCCGCAGACACTTCTGCGCGGAGGCGGCTCGAGTATACTCCCTCGTCTCCTCCTGGAGGAAAACCCGTTTGAATTGCACCATGCCGGCGTTGGTAAACAGGAGGGTGGGGTCGTCATACGGCACCAAGGGAGAACTCTTGACGACACGGTGACCCCGCTGATCAAAATAGTGTAAGAAGGCGGCCCTGACCTCTGCACCTCGCATCATCTAAAACTTTTCTACCTCCGGCTCCACCTCTTCCTCCCCCTCGTGCTCCACCTTCTCAAACTCGTCCCAGGTCATATCGCTCGTGGCCAGGATACCCTTGACCCTGAGGGCAAAGTCGTCGGGGTTGCTGCTGTGGCGCAGGGCCTCCTCGTAGGTAATCAGCTCCCGCTTGAGCAGCGACATAAGGGACTGGTCAAAGGTCTGCATGTGGTAGGTGGCGTGCCCCTCGGAGATGGCCTCATGAATGTCCATGGTCTTCTCCTTGTCCACGATGCAGTCCCTGATGCGTGCGGTGGAGATCATGATCTCTACCGCGGGAACCCTCCCCATGCCGTCGGCCCGGGGCAAGAGCCGCTGAGAGACCACCCCTTTGAGGATACCGGCCAACTGGAGCCTGATCTGTTTCTGCTGATACGGGGGGTAGACGGCGACGATCCGGTTTACCGTCTCCGCGGCATCCAGGGTGTGAAGCGTGCTGAGGACGAGGTGCCCGGTCTCGGCCGCCAAGATGGCCGTTTCAATAGTCACAAAATCCCGCATCTCCCCCACGAGGATCACGTCCGGGTCCTGGCGCAAGGCCATCTTGAGGGCCTGGGCAAAGTTATCGGTATCCGTCCCGATCTCTCTCTGGCTGATGATCCCCTTGTGGTCGCGATGGAGGAACTCGATGGGGTCCTCGATGGTGATGATGTGACTGCGTCGGGTACGGTTGATTTGGTCGATCATGGCCGCCAGGGTGGTCGATTTGCCGCTGCCGGTGGTACCGGTCAAGAGGACCAGTCCCCGCCCTTCATTGGAGATCCGCTCCAATACCTCCACCGGGAGGTTGAGTTCCTCGAACCCCTTGATCCCGAAGGGGATCACCCGGAGGGCGACGGCAATGGTCCCCCGCTGCTGAAAGATGTTGACCCGAAACCTCCCCAGCCCTGAGATACCATAGCCCATGTCGATCTCCATCTCCCGCAGGAACCGCTCCCGTTGCCGCTCGCTCATGATCTGATAGGCCGTCTTAGCTATTTCGCTGGCATCCAGCTCTGAGTAATCCTTAAGCGGGACCAACTCCCCATCGATCCTGAGGAGGGGGGGCTGGCCGACCTTAAAGTGGATATCCGAGGCCCGGTTGTTCAGGGCAACGAGGAGTACCTCATTCAGATCCATCTTCCGCCTCCTTTGCCTGCTTCTGCGCCGTGGGGATGGGGGGAAGCTTGTGGTGCTCCAGGATCTTGGCCTCTATTTCCGCTTTTATCTCAGGGTTCTCGACCAGAAAGGCCTTGGCATTCTCCCTCCCCTGGCCGATCCTCGTGTCGCCGTAAGAATACCAGGTGCCCACCTTTTCCAGGATATCGAGATCAGTGGCGAGGTCCACGATCTCCCCCGCTCGGGAGACCCCTTCCCCGTAGATGATATCGAACTGCACCTCCTTGAAGGGAGGGGCCACCTTGTTCTTCACCACCCGGACCCTAGTTCGGTTTCCCACCACATCCTGTCCTTGTTTGATGGCGGCTATCCGCCTGATATCCAGCCTCACCGTGGAGTAGAACTTGAGGGCGTTCCCTCCGGGGGTGGTCTCCGGATTGCCGAACATCACCCCGATCTTTATCCGGATCTGATTGATGAAGACCACAATGGCCTTTGATTTGCTGATGGTGGCCGCCAATTTCCTCAGGGCCTGGGACATCAGCCTCGCCTGCAGACCCACGTGGGTGTCCCCCATTTCGCCTTCGATCTCCGCCCGCGGTACCAGGGCCGCTACCGAATCGACGACGATCACGTCCACGGCCCCGCTTCTGACCAAGATCTCCACTATCTCCAGGGCCTGCTCCCCGGTGTCGGGCTGGGATACGAGGAGGTCCTCTACCTGCACCCCCAACCGCTCGGCATAGTTGAGGTCCAGGGCATGCTCCGCATCGACAAAGGCCGCTATCCCATCCTTCTGGGCCTCGGCCACCACATGGAGGCCCAAGGTGGTCTTTCCCGAGGCCTCGGGACCGAAGATCTCCACCACCCTACCGCGGGGGAGCCCCCCCACCCCGAGGGCCAGGTCCAGGCCCAGCGAACCCGTAGGGATACTCTGGATCTCTGCCGGTCTGACCTCGGCACCGAGGCGCATAATGGCACCCTTGCCAAACTGCTTCTCAATCTGTGTGACGGCCACGTCGACCGCCTTATCCTTCTCTTTGTCCGGTTCCATGGCATTCCTCCATTGAAGTAAGGCCCCTCCTGTTTACGGGGCAACCCTTAAGGGGACGCTACCGAGCTTGGTATACTCCGCGCCCGTCGGCTTCAAGTGGCTCTGGAAGAGGATGACCTCTTGAACATCCATGGTCCCCAGGTCGCTCGCCCTGATCGCATCCAGGGCTTGGGCCAGAGCCCCCCCTCTCCCCTTCCCTGAACGCAGACGCCCTACCGTGAGGTGGGGGGTGTAAGCCCTTCCCTCCCTCGCAAAGCCAAGCCCTTCCCATCCCCCCTCAACCCGGGCCTGTAGCTGCGTGAGCATGCCACTGGGGTCTTCCACACCTATCCAGATGACCCGGGGGTTCTTCGCGCTGGGAAAGCCCCCTCCCCCCCTGATCCCAACCGTAAAGGGGCTGATGCCCTGGACGGCCTTTTCTGTCGTGCGCACGATTCCCTCGATCAGATCCGGGTCTACCTCCCCGAGGAACCTGAGGGTCAAATGGATGCCCTCTGGCCGGACCCAGCGCACCCCCACAGCACGCTCCCGTAACGCTCCCTGAATCCTTCGCACACCCGCTGCGATCTCCGCGCTGAGCTCTACGGCGAAAAAGGACTTCCATCCTGCCACCCGCCTCCTCCGCTATCTGATCAATGGCTCTGCCTTCTCCTCACTCACCGCCGCCTCCCGTTTCCGGTACCACCCCCGCACGACGCTCGTCGGCCCCAACAAGAGATAGACAGCAGCAAAGATGAAGAGCACGATCGCTGGTTCCGCCACCACCACCACGATGATCAAGACAATGGCGACGAGGGTGCTGAAGGGCTTCCGCTTGAGGAGCTCCAGATTCTTGAAGCTCGGGTACCGAATGTTGCTCACCATGAGGAAGGCGAGCAGATAGATCATGAGGAGAATAAAGAGGTTTGTGACCTCTCCCCTGACGTCAAAGCGATAACAGAGGAAAATGGTGGCCACGATGAGGCCCGCAGCCCCCGGTATCGGAAGCCCCCGAAAATAGCGCGATTCCACCGTCTCCAGCTGGACATTAAACCTCGCCAATCTGAGGGCACCGCAGGCCACATAGAGAAAAGCAGCGAGCCAGCCAAATTTCCCGTACGGCCGCAAGGCCCACGCGAAGACCAGGATGGCCGGGGCCACACCGAAGGCTACCAGATCGGAGAGGGAGTCATATTCCACCCCAAAGCGGCTGGTGGTTTTGGTCAGACGGGCCACCTTCCCATCGATGCCGTCAAAGATGACGGCGATCGCAATGGCCACCGCCGCATAGAGGTAATTTTCGTTAAAGGCGGCGATGATGGCATAAAACCCGCAGAACAGGCTCCCGGAGGTGAACAGGTTGGGCAATATATATACCCCCCGCTTCATCCCCTCTCTCGTTCTCCTGGGAGTCCTCTCCTTCCTAGATCTGATTCGCTTCATTGGATCACCCCCAGCACGCTCTCTCCCCCCTTGACCCGATCACCCTCGCGAACCTTCACCTCCACCCCGTGGGGCAGGTAGACATCAAGTCTGGAACCGAAGAGGATGGCGCCAACAATCTCCCCCCGCTGCACCTGATCACCTCTGCGCACATAGCAGACGATCCTCCTCGCGAGGATGCCGGCCACCTGGACGAATATCAGCCGCAGACCATCGGCGCTCTGCAGCTGCAGGGCGTTCTGTTCGTTTTGCCGGGAGGCCTCCCGCGTGCTCGCCGGCAGAAACCGGCCTCGCTGATATCGGATCGATTCTATTGTCCCCGCTGCGGGTGACCGGTTTACGTGTACGTTGAAGACGGACATGAAGATGCTCACCTTGGTGTTCTGCTCCCCCTGCTCTATTCCTACGATTCGCCCATCGGCAGGGGAGAGGATCAGGCCGTCGTCATCCGGGATGCGCCGGGGGGGGTTCCGAAAGAAGGAACAGGCAAAGATGGTCAGCACGAGGAAAGGGAGAAAGAGGTAGACCTTACCCCATACTCCCCCGATCACCGCGATCACGGCCGGGGGGATGAGATACGGTATCCCTTCTACGACCAGGGGGAATGCTTTTCTATTATGCAGGCGCATCCTTGCTCTCTATCCAGCTCATCATCTTGCGCAGTTCCCCTCCCACCTTCTCAATCAGATGCTCCTGGTCCCTCTTGCGCAGGGCGTTGAACACGGGACGATGGGCCTCATTCTCCAAAATCCACTCGCGGGCAAAGGTGCCGTCCTGTATCGCCTCCAGGATCTCCTCCATGACCAGGCGGGTCTCCTCGTCGATGATCATCCTGCCCCGCGTCAGGTCTCCGTATTCCGCCGTATCACTAATAGAATACCGCATATAGCTGATCCCCCCTTCATACATCAGGTCAACGATCAGCTTGAGCTCGTGGAGGCACTCGAAGTAGGCGATCTCGGGCTGGTACCCGGCCGCCACGAGGGTATCAAACCCGGCCCGCACCAATTCCGTCACCCCGCCGCACAGGACCACCTGTTCACCGAAGAGGTCCGTTTCGGTCTCCTCCTTAAAGGTCGTCTCGATCACCCCCGCCCTTGTCGAGCCGATCCCCTTGGCATAGGCGAGTGCCACGTGTAAGGCATTTCCCGAGGCATCCTGCTCCACCGCCACCAACGAGGGGACCCCTTTCCCCTCCACAAACTGCCTCCTCACGAGGTGGCCCGGTCCTTTGGGGGCTATCATAATGACATCCACAACGGGAGGAGGTACGATCTGTCCGTAGTGGATGTTGAACCCGTGGGAGAAGACGAGGGTCTTCCCCTTCGTGAGCCCCCCCTTAATCTCATCCGTATATATGCGGGACTGTGCCGTGTCGGGCAGCAATATCTGGATGATGTCACAGCCCTTGGCCGCCTCGGCGGCCGATACCGGCGTGAACCCATGCTCTTGGGCCAAGCGGTAGTTCGCCGTTCCCTCCATCTCGGCTACCACCACATCCAAGCCGCTGTCCCGCAAGTTTTGGGCCTGGGCGTGTCCTTGACTTCCGTACCCGATGATCCCAATCTTCTTACCTTTCAAGACCTTCAAATCGGCATCTTTATCATAGTATATCTTGGCCATCGTACTCCCTCTTGACTCGTTAGCGTTAACCCCTCACCAGGGCCACCTGACCCGTACGGGCCACCTCTTTGATCCCCATGGGTTTGAGAAGATCAAGGAATGCCTTGATCTTCTCCACATCCCCGGTCACCTCGATACTGTAGCTCTTGGAACTCACATCCACCACTTTCCCCCGAAAGATGTCGGTGATGTTGAGGATCTCCGCGCGGGTCTCCGTCTTGGCCGCGACCTTTACCAGGACCATCTCCCGTGCCACATACTCCTTGCCCACGAGATCCGTCACCTTGATCACGCTTATCAGTTTGTTGAGCTGTTTGGTTATCTGCTCAAGGACCTGATCGTCACCTCGAGTCACGATGGTCATGGTGGAAATGGAGGGGTCCAAAGTCTCCGCCACCGAGAGGCTCTCGATATTAAATCCTCTCCCGCTAAAGAGACCCGCTACCCGGGCCAGGACGCCAAATTCATTTTCCACCAGGACGTTAATCGTATGTCGCATCTCGCCTCCTCATACCAAGAGCATTCGATCTATGGCCTCGCCGGCAGGCACCATGGGATAGACTCCCTCCTCTGGTTCTACCACAAAGTCCATGAGCACCGGCAAGGGTGACCGCAGGGCCTCTTGAATTACAGGTACCACCTCGTCTGGCCTGGTGGCTCGCAGCCCCATCGCACCATAGGCCTCGGCAAGCTTGACAAAATCAGGGCTGATATCCCCGATCTGGGTCATGGCATATCTGCGCTCATAAAACAGCTCCTGCCACTGCCTCACCATCCCCAGATATCCGTTATTGAGGATGGCCACCTTCACCGGGAGCTTATACTGTACGGCAGTAGCCAGTTCCTGGATGTTCATTTGGATACTCCCGTCACCGGCGATATCGATCACCGTGCGCTTAGGAAAGGCCACCTGCGCCCCAATGGCCGCGGGGAATCCATAGCCCATGGTCCCCAGCCCCCCCGAGGTGAGGAGGGTGCGCGGGTGATCAAAGAGATAGAATTGGGCGGCCCACATCTGATTCTGTCCCACCTCGGTGGAGATGATGGCCTCGCCTTTGGTCAGTTCATAGATCTTTTCAATGACAAATTGGGGCTTGATGACCTGATTCTGATGGTAAGCGAGGCGATGGACTTTTTTCCACTCCTCTATCTGCTGGTGCCACGGCCCCAGTGCCCTCCGGTACTCATCCAGGCCCTTTTCTTCCTGCAACAGGGAGATCATTTTCTTTAAGACCCGCTTGCAATCCCCCACAATGGGGGTATCCACCCTCACGTTCTTGCTGATGGATGTGGGGTCGATATCGATGTGGATCTTCTTGGACGACGGTGCAAAGGCCTCAAGCTTGCCGGTCACTCGATCATCAAACCGGGCACCGATGGCGATGAGGAGGTCGCAATTGGTCACCGCCATATTGGCCCGATAGGTCCCGTGCATTCCCAACATCCCTAAGGAGAGGGGATGCGTGCCCGGGAAACCACCCAGGCCCATCAAGGTCATGGTGACGGGGATATTGAGCATATCCGCCAGCTTGGTCAGCTCCTGCGCAGCGTCGGCGAGAATCACCCCTCCGCCGGCATAGATCACCGGCTTGCGCGCCTTGAGGATCAGGCTGAGGGCCCTCTTGATCTGCAGGGCATGCCCATCGAGCGTAGGCTGATACCCGCTGATTCGGACTTCTTGCGGATATGTGAACTCGGTATCACCCGATGTGACATCTTTGGGCAGATCGATCAGTACCGGACCGGGTCTGCCAGTTCGGGCGATAAAAAAGGCCTCACGCACGATCCGGGCCATGTTGCGCACATCGGTGACCAAATAGCTATGTTTGGTGCAGGGACGGGTGATCCCCACGATATCCGCCTCCTGAAAGGCATCATTGCCGATGAGGGGGGTGGAAACCTGCCCCGTTAAGACGACCAGCGGTATGGAATCCATAAAGGCGGTAGCGAGCCCCGTGACGGTGTTGGTGGCGCCCGGACCAGAGGTAACCAGACAGACGCCTACCTTGCCGCTGGCGCGGGCATATCCATCAGCCGCATGGACCGCCCCCTGTTCATGCCGGGCCAGGATCATCTTAAAATCCCAGCGGTAGAGCTCATCGTTGACAGGGAGGATGGCCCCTCCCGGGTAGTTAAAGATTACTTCTACGCCTTCCCGCTTGAGACATTCTAAGAGGATCTGGGATCCCGTCTTCTTCATTCCTTCCCCTCCAGCCGGTGCCTATACGCTGCCATTATCTCCTCCATCTTGTCCTTGAGGATGAGCTTTTTCTTCTTCAATTCTTCTCTCGTGACCCGCTCCGCTGGGGTCAAGAAGGGTTTCTTGTCCAAATCCTCCACCTTGCGGTGAAACCACGTATGCTCCTCTTTGAGCTGTCTGAACTCCTCATCCTCCTCCAACAGCCGCTGCATCAGTTCTTCATCTTTTTTCATAACATCTTTCATAGACGACCCTCTTGTAAAAGAAAATGTTAATATATTTATCCTCTTTTTGTCAATTCATAAAGAACCGGAACCCTTCCAAAAATCTCCTATCAAATTGAAATAGGCAAATGATATTAGATTGTTACAGGTGATTAAAGGGGGAAGGGGTTCCCCCAACGAAAAACATGCCCTCCCTCCGGTATGAAGCAGGTCATGGATTTATTTAAGAAATCCGCTGGATAGCTCCCCGCAAAGGGGGTTCTGAGCATGTTTCTTTGTTGAAAGTCAACAATACCGAAATCCCTTAGACTGCGCCGGACCCTGCGGATTTTGGTGATCCTTCCAAGAGGAGATCAAGCGGGCTTTTTGGTACCGTCGTCTATTATACGAATTGCGCTGTTAGTCCATATTACCGAAAATTACGACGTAGTATATCCTCCCCACATTGATTTTTAAAGGATTTTTTTCTTCGCACCATGCTTAACATGCGCTATAATGTACCTATGTCAAGAGTAAACCAGAAATTCGTATATTAAATGTTAGGCGGTCAAGGAAATAGATCGTGAGTTACAGGGAGCAGCTTCAAAGGTTAGAAAGAAACTACCAGCGTCTTGCCGAAATTGATCAAGGCCGCCGGCACGATATGGGCTGTGAGAATTACCGCGATGAAGTCTATTTCTTCTTTCTGAACTGCTGCCACCTGAAAGACTGGCTCATTAATGATTCAGGTTTTCCTGAGAGCAAGGCCGAAGTAGAGAACTACATAAATGTGAATCAGGAACTTCAACTTTGCGCAGACATCTGCAACGCGCATAAGCATCTTCGGCTGGACAGCTCGCGTAGCGCAGAAAACCCTCGCGTAGGTAGCCAGAAGATCGACCTGAAGTTAGGGGCTGGAGAGGCAGCGATCAAAATCCAGTTCACAATAGATACTGTATCGGGACCACGTGATGCATTTGAGTTAGCAACCAAGTGTCTTGGGTTGTGGAAAGCATTTATCGCCAAAAAAGGTGGAACCATCTAAAAAAGTTGAGATAATTGGGACAGTTCTATTATTCAGCGGTTTCAAGAAGCATCAATAAATAAAACCGTCCCTTTTTCCCCAGATGTCAAGGAGATTTTTCTTGATTAATTATGTGTAATTTTCTTAAAATAATAGTAGTGTTAAACACAAATCGAAGGAATAAACCGATTCAGTATAATAATTGTTAGCGAACATTAAGGACAATTAACCCATATGAATAAAGCCAAAGATACAATATCAAAACTCCTATACATGTTCCTCCCACTGCTACTCGCAGTACCATGTCTATTTTTTTACCATAAACTGCTTGGAAAATTATCGGAGCCAGTATACCAAGACATAGCGTTAAGAGTATTGATAGCAGTATTTTTATTGCTTCTGTATGCGATATCATGGGTTATTTACCTCCACAAACATAAGAAAAGATGCCCATTTTGTAACTCAAAAAACTTTGAACTTATCGACACAAAAATATCCAATTACCCTGCTCTACGGAGGCAAGGATTGATCCGTTACAGATATACATGCAAGTCTTGTAATAGAAAGTTTGAAGAATACGTAAAACCATCATCAAGATCTCGCTAACCAGCGGGTCAACTTGACGGCAAAAAGACACCGCAAGTTACCCTTGTCGTAAGGCGGACCGCTTGCGTCGCGCCCGAATAATAAAATGAATGATAAAGGCATAATAGAGACAATGAAAATCAACGGGCGCGCCTCTACGCTCTCGTCACCTCGCTGCTCGTTCCACTCGCTGATCCGCTCGACTCCTCGTCCGCCTTACGTGGGAGCTGAGTTCCGCTCCAATCGCTTTGTTGCCCTTCGGGCACGGCGGACCGCTACCAGCGGTCCGCCTAACAAATCGCTGGAACGGTCGTCACTTCACCTGCACTCACGCCTACGGCGTACCGCAGGCTCGTGCCACCGCTCAGCTCCCACGTTATGTGCTTAATAAATGAGTAGACCAGAGAATATTTCTTCAGACGAAGTCTACAGGATTAAAGCAAGTCACAATCCTGACAAATTTATTGCAGACGACATCAGAATTGGGGACTTACAAGATTTGTCCTATGCAGATAAAGTCAAGATTTTTGGAAGTCGCATTCAAGAGTGGTATTTTACTTCCACAAAACCTGTCGAGGAAACAAACAAATCTAATTTTGTGATAACTGCCATTTCTTGTCTCCTCATTGATCTGCTTAGTCAATACAGGTATGGCGAAGAACATTCCAGCAGACAATTGTACATAAGGTTCTTCAAAGAATATCTACAGAACTATAATCATGCAATTGATCCACCAATCGAAACCTGTTCATTTGATCCGAGAATCAATGTGTGGACGAAGACCTCTATCACCTCTGCAGCAGAAGGTTTCTATCACGGAATTAGATGTGGCATACTGCACTCGGCGCGGATTATGGAATATTGCAGGCTTAATAGATATTACAAGGATGAAATTATAAAAATCGTCGAATGGGACACAACTAATCATCTAAAAGAAATAAACGTCCATGCACCTGCCTTCTTTCATAAACTGGAAGAAATCTTCGGAGCATATATTAATACTTTGCGAAATGAGGAAGAAGAAGTCAAAATTAACTTTCTAAAGCGCTTTAACTTTGATTATGGAATAATCGAGACATACAAAGGAGAGTCATTAAAATTCTGATCACATAACACGGCCTTCAACCAGACGGGGAATAACGCGCGTGCGTTTTTAATTTCGGCCTGATTGCCTCCGCTGGTTAAGGCCATCGTTAGACCAATACAAATATTTTGAAATTTATGGTACAATAATTTTATGAAAGTTCTTCGTAATCAGACAAAATTGAAGAAATCGTCAAAAAATGATGACAGCTATGTACGTGCTACTGCTGCGGAACGGATCTCATTCATATGGGATTTGACCGCTGAACTTTGGTCGCTCAAAGGTTCCGAATATGTTGAACGAAGATTACCACGAAATGTTGCAAAACTTACTCGACCATGAGGTCCGCTTTCTCGTTATTGAGGCGTACGCTGTAGGCGCTTACGGTTATCCTCGTGCCACAGGCGATTTAGACATCTGGGTAGATACGACTGCCGATAACTCAAAAAAGATTTACGCTTCACTAGCCAAGTTCAATGCTCCGCTCTCCGAAATTGCCGAAACGACATTCACCGAGGAAGGCATCATATTCCAGATTGGCATTGCTCCCCGCCGCATCGATATCATCACTCATATCGACGGCGTCGACTTCACACAAGCCTATGACCACAAGGAGATCATAGAAATCGGGGAACTCAAAATTCCTTTCATCTCAAAAGATGATCTCATTAAAAACAAACTTTCAACCGGACGCGCCAAGGATAGATTAGACGCAGAATATCTGTCTGGTAATCAGGATGTCTAGCAGATCGCTCCAGCCCTAAAAACCGAAGGTTTTACGGCTGATCTCCTCCGTCATCCGTACCTGCCCCAACACGTCCTCAACACCATCGCCTTCCCTACCCTGTATCGCTCAAAAAACACCCTCACATAACAAACTACTCCTCCATAGGTGGGACACTATCTGCCTGCACAGTTCCGAAAAAGGTCTGCACTACATAAAAAAGATAAGGATGACGCGGCCCTGACGTAAAAAGGGGCTCTACGTCTTAAAAATATTGCCAAGCTGAACGGAATCCGGGTAACCGAGAATATTTATATTGGGGTGTTAGACGGATTTCCGCTCTAGTCCCGCTAAGTGGGATTCGCACCGGAGGCGCGGCAAGTCGTCTGGGTGGTTAGCTCGGCTCGGCATTCGTGCCGCCGTCGTTTTCATCTATTGTATTTTCTCTTTACGACCGACTACACCGTCCGCGCCTGTATGTTGTAATGAGGCGGCACGAACAACTGCTGATTCTATGGAAGCCCGTCGGCCCGCGATCTGTGGCCAGGGCCCTGAGAGAAGGAGGCTATTTTTTCTTGGCCGTAGCCATATGCTTCTCATAGCCGAATATCTCGTCCCGCGCTAAGGAACCCTCTTGTAAGGTAACCCCCAACCCCTTTTCCAGCGCATCAACGAAGGTCTTTTGGATTTCGTCATCGGTGGGCCGTTCCCCCAATTCCTCCTGGATCGAGGTAAGGGGTTCGATGACCTTGTCCTTTACCTCTGGGGGGACCCATATGACGTGAAAGAAGTCCCAGGGATCAAAGGGAGCAAGGAAACAGATCAAATTGAGGATGTACAGACTTTCAATCTCGGAGAAATAGAAACCCGCCAGTTTCCTCCCCCCCACCCGCAGGCTCCCCCTATGCTTGTACCATACCTCCTGTACCCCCATCTCCTGCAGTCCTTGTACGAGGACATCGCCTATCCTCTGATAGGCGTCGTCCAAGTCCTTGAAGACATCTTTGGATAATACCCCCTGCAGAAAGAAGGTGGATTCAGGGTCCGCAAAGGTGAGGCTGCGTTCCCCTGTGGTGATGATATGTTGGAGCTGGGGGAGTTCGGGTTTGATCTCGTTGATAAGGGGCACCGTACTGTTCAAGGTGATGATGGCCTTTGCCCCGCAATCATTGAGAATGTGGAGTATC
>Ga0315555_1001408_pt1 | contig 17288 bp, 13 predicted proteins | sample SalMarSW160380MG_FD_202113 | JGI IMG/M metagenome (GOLD analysis project Ga0315555, IMG submission 202113) | Salt marsh sediment microbial communities from the Plum Island Ecosystem LTER, Massachusetts, United States - Salt Marsh Sediment SW1603-80 ... | reverse complement strand
ATTTTTTCAGGCTATAAAACAATTAAAAAAGAGATACTCGTCACTCCTTTTTTTACATCATCTAATGATATAACTATGAACAAGAGTGACAAAACAGAAGAAGAAAACATACCATTTGATACTACGGGTTGCTCTCTTATCATATTGATTTTCTCAGTTTTTGCATTAATTGGTACCATCTCCTGTATAAACCGTAAAAATTTTGATGTAGCAATCGCAGGTAGTCTACTTGGAATGTTTTCTATTGGGTTTTTTATGATAGGAGCAATATTGAGCATCGTTGCGTTTGCGGTTATTATGATGTCTAGAGATGAGTTTGGAGATGGAAAAAAGGGAAAATTCTTCTAAGAGGATAATACTCATCTTTTTTATATTATTTCTGATATGGATATTATTACAATTTTTGGCTCCTCTAGCACTATCAAGTGATAGTGTGAGGGATTTATCTGGTCTTACAGCAGTATCAAACAATGAAGATATCATATCTAAGATGTCTCAACCATGGAACCTAATATACTCTGCAGGGGATAGATTATGTCATCAAAAAATGGAACGGTCTTTTTTCATTAACGGGAATCAGATGCCCTTCTGTATCAGATGTACAGCAATATGGCTCGGCATAGCATTAGGGCTTGGCATGATGGTTTTTTACAAAATCAAATTGGATAAAAAATTCTTAATATTAATCCTTGTTGGAATATTACCAATTGGTGCCGATGGAATAGGTCAGCTCTTAGGACTATGGGAGAGTTCAAATATTATACGTTTAGTAACTGGGCTAACAATAGGTATAATCTGTGGAATGACTATTGGCATTATAATAGACGAACTAAGAGAAATTAGCATCAAAAGGGTTAAAAAGAGCAAATAATTTATAAACCAAGACACTATTTCCCACAGAAAAAATGGGGGATTTGATTAAAATATGAATCAAGAACAATATTATAATCAAAACCAGTATATGACAACTATGGCACCAAGCTCTATGTCGCTTAGTGGCGATGAAAAAGTAGTATGGTATGGAAAAAGATGCTGGGAAAGCCTTTTAGGAAAAATGGTTATTGGAATAGTTCTAATGGTACTTTGGGTAGTTTTCTCTGCTCTTGCGCTATTCAACGCAGGAATTGTTCTAATGTTATTTTTGTTTTTCTTCCTACCTGGCTTATGGTCAATAATTAGTGCGATTCTTTTACATATCGGATCAGAATACGTCATTACCAATCATAGAGTTTATATGAGATATGGTGTAATTAGAAGAGTTGTAGCAGAAGCAAAATTCGATAAAGTTACCGACACCAGATTTGAACAAAACATATGGGGAAGGCTTCTAACCTATGGTGCGGTTATGGTAAACACAGCCGGTACAGCCTGGCATGAAATCTTTTACTCAGGTGTTAAAAATCCTGAATACCTGAATAACATCCTGAGAGACAATTTGAAATACAGAGAAAAACACGATAAAAAACAGACAAGAATTGAACGAATGAGAGATAAATTCTACACTGGAGAAATTACAGAGGCACAGTTTAACGAAGCTGAGAAGAAAATATTATCAGAGGGGAACATATAGACTAATCACTCTCTTTCTTATTTTTATTATAATCTTGACGACCTTGGGCTATAAAAATTACTCCTATTAGTGATAAAAAACCAAGGGGTATACCAAGAATTATCGGTAACATAAGTATCATACCAATTGCAGCAATCATACCAAATACAATGGAAAATATCCACATTTTTCTTTTAATAGCTAACACACCACTTAAAACTGGGAAAACACTAATAACAGAACCAAGTATCCCCTGAGTAACAATAATATCTTTAACCTCCGCATTAGTCATATTATAATATACTGACTCATTATCTTCAAATAAATCAGGATAATTCTCCCTTATAAGCTGTACTGAGGATTCATCTGCTAACGCAGATGGAACAGAAAGAACAAGACCAATTATTCCAGCTATCAACAAGAGAAAACCAGCGATTTTAATCTTTGAAGTTTTAATAATCTCCACCTCAGTTTTCAAATCTAGTTTAATATTTTATTAATATTTAGTTATATTCAATTATTTTTTACTTTTTTTTCTCTTTTTTAGGATATTTGGCATAATCTTAGTAACAACATACCAGAAAAGAATTGCACCGTAAACAACGAGCCCTATTTGATAATATGTAAAGTATTGACTTTGATAAAATCTTGCAGCGTCAGCTAACGCGTTGAAAGGTAGCTGAAGTATGATCGCTATCATTAGATGTTTTATCAGTTTACCTGAGTATAGTCCATAGCCAATATATGAGCCCGTGGCAGCATGAAATAATATAAATCCTATCGACCCAAACGCTATAAGAGAAATAAATGAAATATCACTTTGTATTTGACTTCCTGCTATAATCAATAATGGTGTGAATGATGAGCCGAATCCTAAACCCATTGACAATCCATAGATAGTGGTCTCTTTTTTTCTCTGAAGTCTACCTATATTGAGCACTACTGTTTTGATTAATTGTTCGAAAAATGCAAATAAAGCTATATATACTAATAGTAGAGCAGGAGGATTAAGATATGCTCTAACAAATGCTGCAATGACACCTAGAATGATACCTATTACAAATATTAAAAATATTGCTTTATCCTTATAGAGGCCCTCATATCCTTTCAAGCTTATATAGAGTAAAATTAGAGCAGGGATTATCCCTAAAAATAAAACTGCTTGAACTGGTACTGGCATTTTAGTCGAGCAAGAATGGAGAAGAATATATTAAAGGCCATCGATTACCCAATAACAATGAGTTTAAGGAGTTGAAAACTATGTTAAGAACACCAGTTATTGTTCTAAACGTGAAAACATATGCGGAAGCAACAGGCGACAAAGCACTACAAATAGCTAGATTAATGGACAAAATAGTAGAAGAAACTGGTGCTAGTATGGCTATAGCAGTACAAGCCACTGATATAATGCTATGTACAAAAGAAGTATCTATCCCTGTTTTCGCTGAACATGTTGATCCGATAAAACCGGGTAGCAATACTGGTTGGACTCTGCCAGAGGCAGTTAAAGCAGCAGGGGCAATTGGCACTCTAATTAATCACAGCGAGCATAGGTTGAAACTCGCCGATGTTGATATTTGTATTACTCGTGCAAAAGAACTAGATTTAGATCATATTGTTTGCTCAAATAATATTGCAACTTCAAAATCAATTGCAGCGTTCTCACCTAATTTCATAGCAGTGGAACCACCAGAGTTAATCGGAGGAGATATCTCTGTTACCGCAACGGATCCTAATGTTGTCAGTGGGAGTGTAAACGCGGTTAAAACAGTTGATAAAAAAGTAAAAGTACTCTGTGGTGCGGGTGTAAAAAATGGTAAAGATGTGGCTAAAGCAATTGAATTAGGCGCAGATGGTGTACTACTTGCTAGTGGAATAGTAAAAGCCAAAGATAAAGAAAAAGTCATCAAGGATTTAGCATCAGGTTTATAATTTATCTGACTAGTTTTCTAATTTTAAACTCTCCAACACCCACTGGTATAATTTCTATTTCATCTCCATCGTTTATGTCATGAGCCTCCGCTAATTGACTAGGAATAGTAAGTACGAGACTACTACCAACAATTCGGGCTTTCCTTGTTAGAGGCATCTCCCATCCACCACAAGACTACGTAATGTATACTTGAATATATATATGTTTTGATTTTTTCAAATATATCCAAATATATCTATCTCAATTAAAAATATATTAAACTCCAATTAAATTATCAATAAAACCAAAAAGTTATGAATAAAAACATGATACCACCTCAATGAAAGGGGCGAGGCTTAATGAAAATATTTATCGACACAGCAGACCTAAATGAAATAAAAGAACTAGCATCATGGGGAATAATAGACGGAGTAACAACTAACCCAACACTAGTAGCCAAAAGCGGAACATCATTTAATAAAATCATAGTAGAAATATTCAAAATCGTAGATGGACCAATCAGTCTAGAAGCAGTCAACGAAAAAGCAGATGACATAGTAAAAGAAGCAAAACAACTCGTATCAAAAGTCCCACAAAAACACAGAAAAAACGTAACAATAAAAATACCAATGACACCTGAAGGCCTAAAAGCTGTAAAAAAACTCAGCAAAGAAGGAATCAAAACCAACGTAACACTTGTCTTCTCAGCAAACCAAGCACTACTAGCAGCAAAAGCCGGAGCAACCTTCGTCAGCCCATTCATAGGAAGACTCGATGACATCGGCCAAGAAGGAATGCAAATAATAGAAGAAATAATGGAAATATACACAAACTATGATATAAAAACAGAGCTAATCGTAGCAAGCATTAGACACCCAATACACGTGATACAAGCCGCACGACTCGGAGCAAACATAGCAACAGTTCCACCAAATATTATAAGAAAAATGGTAAAACACTCATTAACCGATGTTGGAATTAAAAGATTCCTAGACGACTGGAAAAAAGTCAAAAAATAAGTTTATCTTTTTAGTTTACCGAATTCTTTTTTTCTCTCTTTTGAAGTAAGCCCTGTAGCCTCAAGAAGAAACTCATTCCACTTCTTAACGATACTATAATCGCTACAGACTTTCTTAGGAGGCTCAATGTCTACAATGAGGTAATTTTTATCCTGTTTCATATCAACTTTACCAATGCCCTCTACCTCAAATTTCATACCTTTCTCGATATCACCCTGTGCTCCAAAGTATCTTGACACAAGTGTTCCAATACCAGAGTCATGTCCTTTTTTAATCCTATATTCTCTCATAGTAAATCACTTTTTGACATTAGAAATTGGAATATTAACCTTTGGATTTATCCAGGTCTATATCTTAGTGGAAATAAATAATCAAAGGTAAGAACACTAGTGATACAATTGACATAAGCTTAATGAGAATATTAAGCGAAGGACCAGAGGTATCCTTACATGGGTCACCAACTGTGTCACCTATAACAGTAGCCTTATGAGGACTTGATCCCTTTCCACCAAGATTACCTGATTCAATATATTTTTTCGCGTTATCCCAAGCACCACCAGCATTAGCCAAGAAAACAGCTAAAAGAAAACCTGTGGCAATAGAACCAATTAACAAGCCAGCAAGCCCAGTCGGCTTTAAAACAAGACCCACCGCAATTGGAGAAACAACGGCCATTAAACTTGGGACAATCATCTCCTTCAAAGCTCTATCAGTACTAATTTTCACACATCTCTCATAATCAGGTTTATTCTTATTACTCTTCAGAAGATTAAATTTCTTAAACTGATATCTCACCTCTTCAACCATAGCATACGCTGCTTTGCCAACAGCTCCTAATGTAAGAGCAGAAAAAACAAAAGGAAGCATCGCACCAATGAAAATACCGGAAATCAGATAGGGATCCTCTAAGGTAAGATTGATATTCGCGCCAAGACCTTTCGCAGTTATAATATAAGTAAAAATCAACGCAAGAGAAGTAATCGCTGCACTCCCAATAGCAAAACCCTTACCCATAGCCGCAGTAGTATTACCAACGGCATCAAGCTGCTCAGTTCGCTCCCTAACTTCTTTACCCATACCTGCCATCTGAGATATACCCTGAGCATTATCCGCTACAGGACCATAACAATCCGTAGCAAGAGAAACACCAAGTATACTAAGCATACCAACAGCTGAAAGTGCCACACCATAAAAATCTGCTAACTCATGGGCAACAAGCATCGCAACAACCACAGCTATAACAGGTATAACAGTACTCAACATACCAACCTGCATACCCTGTATTATAACAGTCGCAGGACCTGTTTTAGCAGATTCAGCTATTTTCTTAACAGGTTTATTTTTCTCAGAAGTAAAGTACTCCGTACTAAGACCAATGATGATACCAGCGATAAGCCCTGCGATCATAGCATAAAACGGTTCCATTTCTCCAATGATATACCACGTAGCTACACCGGCGAAGATAGCAGTTATTATAGTACTAACAAAAAGCGAGTTACGCAATGCACCATAGATGTTCTTTCCTCTTCCAAGTATAACTACTAGAGTCCCAATAATCGAAGCAAATATACCCATTCCTGCTACAATCAAGGGTAGGAAAACAGCCATCTCTCCGTAACTCTTAATTGCGAATCCACCAGCAACTGCTCCAAGTGCCATAGTAGCGATAATCGAGTCAACATAGGATTCAAATAAATCTGCACCCATCCCAGCGACATCACCAACGTTGTCACCTACTTGATCAGCAATAACTGCGGGGTTACGAGGATCATCCTCAGGGATACCTGCTTCTATTTTTCCAACTAGATCAGCGCCTACATCCGCTGATTTTGTATAGATACCCCCACCAACTCTTGCAAACAGAGCAATGGAAGAAGCACCAAATCCAAACCCAAACAAGATACTAGTGGTGACATCAGTTCCACTTACTTGTACTACTTCACTGAATAGATAATACAACCCAGCAATTCCAAGTACACCCAGACCAACTACGCACATACCCATTACTGCCCCACTTGAAAAAGCAATAGATAGGCCTTTGCTCACATCCTTCTTTGAGCCCTCCGCAGTTCTCGCATTAGCCATTGTAGCTGTACGCAAACCAATGTTACCTGAAACAGCTGAAAAAATAGCGCCGACAATAAAAGCAACAGATAAACCCCAGTGCATATTAAACTCAGGGATTTTTGACGCAATGAACAACAATAAAGCAACAACTATTACAAAAATTACAAGGACTTTATATTCACTTTTTAGAAACGCCATAGCGCCTCTGCGAATAGCGCTACTTAATTCTTTCATCTTCTCATTTCCAGCGCTTTGCCTTTTAACAGAGTAATAAAGAACTATAGCAAAAAGCAAAGCAGCTATCCCACCTAAAGGGGCAATTAACAACTCAACTGCAAACATTTTAACAACTCACCCTCGTGATTCTGGTATCAATATAACTTATTTAATGATTATGTTTTAAGATTCAGGTAATATTTGTAAAGATATAAATATAAATTATAAAGGATAATTAAATACTTAAAAAAACATGCCCTGACGCAAAAGATTCTACTAATAGAATGAGAAACCATGTTAAAGAAACTAGGTAACATAATAGAAAAACGACCATGGCTGGTAATCTCAGTAATTTTACTCATAACACTTGGATTTGCAACCTTGATTCCCTCAATAGAAATGAAAACTGAATTCGAAGATTTCATGCCAGAAGATGAAACAGTAGAAGCAAATATGAGAATAATGGAATACTTCGGAGAAAGCCAACAACCAATGTTTTTATACGTAGAAAGCCAACAAGCAACACATACATTATCAATAGAAGCACTAAAAGAACAACACTACATAATAAACGAGCTCATTAAAATGCCAGAAATCGAAAGCGCAACAGATATCACATTTTTTATAGATCAAATATGTCAACTAGAATTCGGACAAAAATTTAGAGATTGCACAGATGAACAAATCAACATAGCAATACAGGATTTATTAGAAGAACATAATTCTAAAACAATAAGAATACTCGACGTAGATGATTCAAATGAAAAAATAGAGTACAATAGATACCCTGGAATATCCAAAGGTAAATCAATTGATGAACTTGATATTAAAAACTTCGACATAGGCTATGATAAAAAAACAATTAATTTTTCTATAGAAGTTTACGATTTATCATCTTTTGAATCAAAAATCAAATCACCAATAAATCTTGTCAATGTGATTGAATGGTACCTAGATTTTGATAATCTTATAAAACCAGATGAAAGGCTAGATATATCATATAAGATAGCAGCTCATATTGAACCAAAACATGCAGTATGGGGAGTGGGAGATGGGATATTAGACAACATTAAAAGAAATTTATTGAGTCTAAGAAACCGGGAGTTATTCAACGTTTATGAAAAAAGCGTTATCCTATGGATTAAACCACCTGATCAGGATATGTATTTCCCTATAACATTGGAAACTGGAGAGATCAACTTTAACATCGAAGAGAATCAGATAGAAATTAGCGTTTCAAAAGATGATCTTGCCAATTATGGTGTAGCACCATGTTTCGGTGTTTATGAACTACCAGCGAAACTAAGTAATTTCAAAGCAGGTACTAGATTTTATCAGACTCCATTTATAAGATTACCATGGTTTAGAGTTGAATTTAACACTAGTTATCTAATAAATAATCTAGAAAAAATTATAAATCGTCCTTTACTTGGTGGTATTGCTGGGAGGTTGCTCAATAGTTTTGCTGGTTTATCCTGGCAAGATTTCGATGAGTTTTTTGGAACAATCGATGAAAACATGCCTCTACCTGACAGAATCGCATTGAAAGATATTGAAAGCTCCTGGATAGATGTTGATGTGGCACCTAATTCAGATTTTGCTTCAAACGTTTTGTTTATTAAACCATCGTTGTATGATGATTTACAATTAGGTGCAAAAGGTTTCCTTTCTAAGGATTATACTAGACCCGTAGCTAGCCTAATAATTTTAAATCTTAATTTAACTGGATCTTATGAAGAAACACTAGAATCCACTAGGGAGATTTTGAAAAGCTTAGAAAAAATCGATTCAACTAATAACTTTATATCTGTAGAAGCAACTGGTGATAGTGTTATCTCTGTTCAAATCGATGAGGTTACAACAGAGGCAAATATGATTATTATGCCAATGATTTTTATTGTTATAATCACAATTCTATTTGTTTTTTTCAGGAGACCATCTTATATTGCTCTACCACTACTCGCATTGGTAGTCTCAACTATTTGGCTTTTTGGAACAATGGTCTTACTTGATAAACCATTTACCACAATCGCCGTAGCACTTGTACCAATCATCATGGGATTAGGTGTCGACTATTCAGTTCATCTTTCACATAACTATAGAACAGAGCTTTCCAAAGGGCGAACACCAGGTGAAGCTATTAAAAAATCTGTCCTTGAAATTGGAACAGCTATGTTCCTAGCTATGCTAACAACAGTTATTGCTTTTCTATCATTCCTAAGCGCTAGTCTACCACCAATAAGAGATTTTGGATTACTACTAGCCCTTGGAATATTTTACACATTCATCACTGCTATAACATTTCAAGCAGCTATCCGATATGTAGTTGATAGGAAGAAAAAAGAATACAAAACTGGGAAAAAGAAATCCATTAAATTAGATGTGTTAATGGGTAAACTTTCAAAAATTATTTTATGTCATCAGAAAAAAATTCTGGCATTAATCCTTTTGATAACACTTGTTAGCGCGATAGGGGCTTCCCAGATTAAAACAGGTTTTGATTTTGAATCATTTGTCCCTGAAGATAACCCAGCTATAGAACTCTTTGGAAAAATCGAAGAGAACTTTCCCTTCTCTGGCCAGAATCAAGAATATATCCTACTCGAAGGTAGCGTCGCAACAGTTGATTCTTTAGAGGGTATTATAAGGACTCATGATAACCTTGAAGATGATACGTATGTAGGTAGAAACGTCGATGGCTCAGCAAAGACCAGCAGTATGTATACGATAATTAATCAAGCAGTAAAAAACAATGCTACCCTTATCGATGAATTTAACCTGGATAGAACTACAGGCATACCAAGGACTGATCAAGATGTAGAACATTTATTCGATTACCTATATGAAAGCGAAGAATATGGCATACTAGTTAGAAATACTCTCCATAGGACAAACGGTGAATACGATGCGTGCCTGATTAGAATATTCATCGACATGGCCGCTGAGAACATAGAAACAGAGGATTTAGGAGAAGACCTAGAGCTCTTAACTGAAGAATTCACTGACGACATTGAAAACTATGGGGATGTAGAAGCAATAGTAACCGGACAGTTTGTAATAACTCATAGAATCACTAATTCATTAACTGAAAGTCAGATAATTTCAACAGCTATCTCACTTGTTTTAGCAACTATAGTGCTTATCATAGCATATAGAAAACCAACACTTGGGCTCATTGTGATTATACCTGTGATGATTTCAATGGTTTGGATTCTTGGAACAATGTACTTCGCAGGATATAGTTTAAACATGCTCACAATAACAGTTACAAGTCTCACAGTAGGTATCGGAATTGATTATGCTATCCATGCTACGGAAAGATTCAAATTAGTAGCTGATAAAACTGGAGATATCGAGTTAGCAGTATGTGAGACTATATCTCAAACAGGTGGTGCACTTCTTATCGCAGCATTGACAACAACACTTGGTTTCGCTGTTTTAATCTTCGCGCCAATACCCCCACAAGTACAGTTTGGGGTGATCTTAGCTATGACTATAACCTATTCATTCATAACATCAGTACTGCTTTTACCATTGATTCTTGCAAAATGGGCTAAATGGAGGAAAAAAAGAAAAGGATTCATAATATCGCCAACCCGTGCAAAAAAAGAGGAACTAGAGGATTTTGATAATTGCAAATGTGAAGTTGAAAAATAAAAACAAGTTTTCCTCATTAATTTTCTATTAACAAGTGTATAGTTAGCATACCAAATATTTATTTATTATATCTTAATTCGGGTTACGTACCCCGAGGGGTGTTTAATTGTCAAATGCTTTAGTTAGTGAGTTGAAAAAAATGAGTGAAAAAAAAGAGAAAATTATAAAATCTGTGGACGGTAACACGGCTGCTGCACATGTTGCTTATGCTTTTAGTGATGTATCTGCTATATACCCCATCACTCCTTCTTCTTCAATGGGAGAAGTAGTTGACACATGGTCAGCGCAAGGAAGGAAAAACATTTTTGGTCAAAAGTTAAAAGTTGTTGAAATGCAATCAGAGGGTGGTGCTGCTGGTGCTATTCATGGTGCTCTTAGCACAGGTGCTCTTTGTTCAACCTTTACTGCATCACAAGGTTTACTACTTATGATTCCAAACATGTACAAGATAGCAGGGGAACTCATGCCAACTGTTTTCCATGTTTCAGCTCGTGCTTTAGCAGGTCAAGCTCTTTCAATATTTGGTGATCATCAAGATGTCATGGCAGCTCGTGCAACTGGTTTCGCTCAACTTGCATCAGGCTCCATACAGGAAATAATGGACCTTGGACTTGTAGCACATCTATCTACCTTACGTGCTAGTGTACCATTTTTACACTTCTTCGACGGTTTCAGAAGTTCACATGAAATTCAAAAAATTGAGATGCTAGATTATGAAGATATCCCATCAATCGTGGATTGGGAGGGGATTAAGAGACATCGAGAACGAGCGCTTAACCCTGAGAAACCACATCTCAGAGGAACTGCACAAAACCCGGATATATATTTCCAAGAAAACGAAGCAGCTAACAAGTTCTACCAAGCAGCTCCAAAAATAGTAGAAGAAGAAATGGAAAAAGTAAGCAAGTTAACAGGTAGAAACTATAATCTCTTTGACTACATTGGAGCATCAGATGCGGAACGGGTAATTGTCATGATGGGATCAGGTGCTGAAGCAGCAGAAGAAGCAGTTGAATATCTCAATAAAAGAGGAGAAAAAGTTGGCTTAATCAAAGTAAGACTATTCCGGCCATTCTCAGCAGAGCATTTCTTAGCTACAGTGCCTAAGACTGTAAAACGTATAGCAATCCTGGATAGAACAAAAGAAAACGGTGCCTATGGTGAACCTTTGTATCTTGATGTTTCATCGGTTTACCAGCATTCAGATAAAAAAGATATGGTTATTGTAGGAGGACGTTATGGACTGGGTTCAAAAGAGTTCACACCTAGCATGGTAAAAGCAGTATTTGACAATCTAGCTATGAACGAACCTAAGAATAATTTCACAGTTGGAATAACAGATGATGTAACATTTACTTCACTCCCGATACGTGAAGAAATCGATGCAACACCAGAAGGAGTTGTACAATGTAAATTCTGGGGACTCGGAGGAGATGGAACAGTTGGTGCTAATAAGGATGCAATCAAGATAATTGGTGATAACACCGATATGTACGTTCAGGGTTATTTTGCATATGATGCTAAAAAATCAGCAGGAATTACAATTTCCCATCTACGTTTTGGAAAAGTACCAATAAAATCAACTTATTTAATCAAAGATGCTGACTACATAGCATGCCACAATCCATCCTATGTTGACAAATATGATCTACTTGAAGGCATCAAAGAAGGTGGATGTTTTGTCCTAAATTCCTCTTGGTCTCTTGAAGAAATGGAAAAACAGCTTCCAAATTCATTAAAGAAGACTATCGCTGAGAAGAAGCTAAAATTCTACACCATTGATGCAGTAAAAATAGCTGGAAAAGTAGGCCTCGGTGGCCGTATCAACATGGTAATGCAAACAGCGTTTTTCAAACTAGCAAATGCAATACCTGTAGAAAACGCGATAAAATATCTTAAAAAAGCAATTGAAAAAACCTATGGTAAAAAAGGAAGAGACATCGTTGAGATGAACTGGAAGGCAGTAGATGAAGCACTTGAACACGTTAAAGAAATCTCATATCCTCAGACTTGGGTGAACCTAAAAATCGAGAAAAAAGAGGAGAAAGATGAACCTGATTTTGTTAAAAAGGTTATGAGACCAATGCTCGCGCAACAAGGTGATAAACTACCAGTGAGCGCTTTTACCCCTGCAGGATTTTTTCCAACAGGTACAACAAAATATGAGAAACGAGGAGTTGCTATCAATGTTCCAGAATGGCAGATGGAGCATTGTATACAATGTAACCAGTGTGCTATGGTCTGCCCACATGCGGCTATTAGACCAGCACTATTTACAGATGAAGAACTAAAAAAAGCTCCTGAGGGTTTCATAGCAAAAAAAGCCGTAGGTAAAGACACAGAGGGGTTATCATTTAGAATTCAAGTTTACCCTGAGGATTGCGTTGGCTGTGGGAACTGTGCAGATATCTGTCCCTCTAAAGAAAAAGCGCTCATTATGAAACCTATAAGTACTCAACTAAATCAATTACCTTTACAAAAATATGTTGAAACTATTCCTATTCGCTCAGGGGGATTCGATAAATACTCTGTTAAAGGATCTCAATTCCAACAACCTCTTCTTGAGTTTTCTGGGGCATGTGCGGGATGTGGAGAAACACCTTATCTTAAACTTGCTACTCAGCTCTTTGGAGATAGGATGATCATTGCAAATGCTACCGGTTGCTCCTCTATTTGGGGGGGCTCCACTCCATCAGTACCATTCACAGTTAACGAGGAGGGCCATGGGCCTACTTGGGCGAATTCTTTATTTGAGGATAATGCTGAGTATGGTTTTGGAATGGTACTCGCAACACTGCAGCGTCGTGCAAAACTAGCTAATCTTATAAAACAAGCTATTGGTGAAGACAAAGCATCCGGTGAAATCAAAGAAGCATTCAAAGGCTGGCTTGAAAATAAGGATAACACAGATGGATCAAAAGAATACGGGGATAAAATAAAATCACTACTGAAAGACAACCATGATGACAAGTTGTTGAATGAGATCTGGGAAGCAAGGACAATGCTGACTAAGAAATCCATATGGTCTGTTGGTGGTGACGGCTGGGCATACGACATTGGCTACGGCGGTCTTGACCATGTACTTGCAATGGGAGAAGACATCAACATCCTGGTTTTTGATACAGAGGTTTATTCCAATACAGGTGGACAATCATCAAAAGCAACACCTATTGGTTCAGTTGCAAAATTTGCAGCATCAGGTAAAAAAACTAAGAAAAAAGACTTAGGAATTATGGCAATGACCTATGGATACGTCTATGTTACATCAGTCGCAATGGGTGCAAATAAAAACCAATTATTGAAAGCACTAAAAGAAGCAGAATCATATCCTGGTCCATCATTAATAATTGCTTATTCGCCATGTATTAACCATGGAATAAAAGCAGGTATGGGAAAAACGCAAAACGAGGAAAAACTTGCAGTTGAATCAGGATACTGGCCATTATACAGATATGACCCACGACTAAGTCAAGAAGGTAAAAATCCATTCCAACTTGACTCCAAAGAACCAAATGGGACACTTAGGGAATTCATCATGGGAGAAGTAAGATACAATACGCTTACAAGGTCTTTCCCAGAAGAAGCAAAGAGATTACATAAAAAACTTGAAGAAGATGTAAACGCGAGATACAAAAAATACAAGGCAATGTCAGAAAAATAATCAACCTGCTTTTCTTTCTTTATAATCTTTTTGCATAAGACTATTTTTACCTAAATGTATTACCAGTTATTGTGGTGCATTTTTAGTGTTAAAACGAGCGAAAGAGATAGGCAGTTTAATTAAAAATTCTAAACAAGTCCATATAGTTACACATATCGATGCAGATGGTATCACCGCAGGTTCTATAGCACATCTAACATTAAAACGATTAGGAATAGAGCGCTCTATAGAGTTTGTCAAACAGCTTGATAAAAAGGTTTTAGAAAGATTAGAAAATGAAAACCATGAGCTTGTATGGTTCACAGATCTTGGCAGTAGCATAAGTGTAGACCATCCTAAAATAAACAAAGTGATCACAGACCATCATTCATGCCCAGATAACTCTGATAAATCTTTTCATTTAAACCCGCATCTTTTTGGTTTAGACGGTGGCGTTCAGATAAGTGGAGCAGGTGCAACTTATCTGGTTTCAAAATCCATTGATAAAAATAACATGGACTTATCTCATCTAGCTATTGTTGGTGCTTGTGGGGATTTACAGGATAAAAAATATGGTAAACTCTTTGGCATGAATAGAATACTTATCAATGATGGGGAAAAAAGTGGTGTTATCAGAGCAATAATTGATATTCGTTATTTTGGTAGAGAAACAAGACCTGTTTACAAGTTGTTACAATATTCAAGTGATCCACTATTACCCGGTTTAAGTGGACGTGAAACAGCATGTATCACGTTTCTACAAGAACTAGGTATAAAAATGAAAGATGGAGATAATTGGAGGAAATGGATAGATCTTAACAAAGATGAGAGAACTAAGATTATATCAAACATCGCACAGTTGCTACTAATGAAAGGCTTTGGCCATAGTTTAACTCGGAGAATAGTTGGGGAAGTATATTTCTTAGAAAGAGAAAAAATAGGAACTGAACTACACGATGCTAAAGAATATGCGACTCTTTTGAATTCTACTGCCCGGTATGGTCAACATGAAGCAGGGCTTAAAGTCTGCCTTGGTGATCGGGATAAATGGTTAAAGAAAGCTCAAAACCTGTTAAGAGGGCATAGGCATAACTTAGTGGAAGGATTACAATTTGCGAGGGAAGAAGGCATAGTTGAAAGAGGATATTTACAGTTTTTCCACGCGAAAGATGGCATAAGAGATACAATTGTTGGAATCGTGGCAAACATGTTACTTAACTCTGAAGATACAAGTAATGATTTACCATTAATAGGTTTCGCTAACAAAGCAGAGGGGGAGGTTAAAGCATCTGCTCGTGGAACACAGGAACTAGTGGAAAAAGGATTAAATTTATCTATGGCAATGAGGAAAGCTGCTTCTGCTCTTGATGGCATAGGTGGTGGTCATAACATTGCAGCTGGTGCCACTATTCCAAAGGGGAAAGAAGAAGAATTTTTAGAACTACTAGAAAAAGAAATTAAAAGCCAGCTTTCACCAGCTTAAGACGTCTTAAGAATTTCTACAATCTCTACTTCAAAAATCAATGATTCTCCAGCTAGTTCATGTATGCTAAGACCCTGTTTATCAAGATCCGGACTAAGAAGTAACTGCTGATACTGAATAGTGTCATATTCCGAGGGTATATCCCTATAGATTCTAGGCATAGTAAAAGATCTATTGAAAGATATCGTCCTATTGAATTCCATGTAGAAAACCTGACCATAATATTCATATGACATGTTTATGTGAGTTTCAGTAACATCATAAACAACATATGTCAAATTGAAACCAAGATACGTTGGATACTCATATTGTGATCCAATCGCTGGATCGCTTGTTAAAGTTATCAATGTCTCATTCCATTCAGCAGTTGTTGCATCTGGTAATATAACTCCATTTCGATTTCCTAAAGTGAAGGGGTAGAATTCTTCATATAGATTTTCACTTTTTGTAGGAGTAGTAAACACTGTTACTTCTTCATCTGAAATGGTAGTTATTTGTGTAGAGTTTTCCCATATGTAACAAACAGGTGGATAGATAGCTACCTCCTCAGGATCAGTGCTTCTGAGATCGTTTACAATATACAGAGGCATAGTGAAGTTACCAAAATCTTCTAAGTTTATCCATTTTAATGTAAGGTTTTCATCTGTGTATTCTAATACTTCTACTGTTTGATTCAGACCACCTGCTAGGCCAGTTGCCCAAAAGATGTCACCCACCTCAAGTTTAGTTCCATATGCCTTCTCAGGAGGTATCGGTCCAATAGTTCTCCTCTGCTTTTGTTCCAATCCAAGGAGTCCCTCTACAAAGCCAGTAATACCTGTTACGTAACCAGATGGTGGCTCTGCGTTTTCATCAAGACTAACATAGATCGAAACAGGTGTTCCACCAGTTTTGTTTTCTACATCAGAATAAGAGGATTCGTAAAACGTTTTATTGTTGTCACCTTCATAGATGTAGAGAATATAATGTACATCAACGCTGTCTCCCAGTTCTATCATTTTTCCCTCTACAGTGATATAAACCCGGGCGCTTGAAGTCCTGTTATGTTCATCTATTATACTATAAACAAAGGAATCAGAACCTGTAAAGTTAACATCAGGTGCATAACTAATTGTACTTCCCTCAAATGAAACGGTACCATGCGATGGCTGTGTCACATCATATATCATAATATAATCGGCACTTGGCCATATATCATTTGATAAAACATTTACAACATTAAATGAGGAATTCTTGTAATACACAAAGGTATCATCTTTCGCTAAAAACTCTCCAAGAGCATCCTCGTCATTAAGAATATCAAGAATATCATCACCATATGTTACCCATAAATAAACTGATAACGTTCCAGCAATTATAAGCGCTAAACCTATTGCAGCTATTTTTTCGTTTTTCATATGAGGGAGCTGAATGGGATAGTAATATATTAACCTAATCTTATTGTTCTAATCATACTTCGCCTATTAGATGTCTGATAATTTTAGCAGCTAAAATCGCTGTTTCACCATGGTCATATGGTGGACATACTTCAACAAGATCAAATCCAACTAGTTGAGAAGAAAAGTTTTCTATTACTTCGATGACATCAAATGGGGTAAGCCCAAAAGGCTCTGGCGTGCTTACAGCAGGTGCATATGCTAAGTCCAAGACGTCCATATCTAATGAGAGATAAATTTTTTTGTTTTTTAAACGTGTTTTTATCTCTTTTATCGTCTTTTTAATACCGTCGTCCTTAACATTGAAAG
>Ga0315555_1001405_pt1 | contig 17298 bp, 13 predicted proteins | sample SalMarSW160380MG_FD_202113 | JGI IMG/M metagenome (GOLD analysis project Ga0315555, IMG submission 202113) | Salt marsh sediment microbial communities from the Plum Island Ecosystem LTER, Massachusetts, United States - Salt Marsh Sediment SW1603-80 ... | reverse complement strand
CACTCAGGGCGTCATTTATGGTTTTGTTTTAACTCCAACAATACAAAAAATAAAAAAAAGGAGGTTTTATGCTTTTAATCATACTAAGCATGATGTACTTTGAATCGAAGGGAATAACAGTAACAGCGGACAGGTTTGAACATCTACCCTATCAAGTCGAAGTAATCGAGATTGAAGATATGTTGACTATCGATAAATTAGATGAGATTCTAGAAAAAGAAGCGGGCGTTAAAATAAGTGGAAATGGAGACCCGAGCTCGCTTAGCCAGGCAGCCGTTCGGGGTAACACTCCCAAACACACACTTATAATGCTAAACGGACATAGAATAAACGACCCGAAAACTGGTGGATTCGACCTTTCTACTATCCCATTAAACGCGGTAAAAAGGATTGAAATCATAAAGGGTTCGTCTTCAGTATTTCAGGGCTCTAATGCAATAGGCGGAATTGTAAATTTAATTACCGAAAAAGGAACAAATGAAATAAAATTTCAGGGAAATACCAATTCAATTTTAGGGGCAAATTTACAGCTTTACAAATTCGGTGTAAACGGAAATCTAAATATTGAAAAAGGAGAAGGACAAAGAAGTAATACAAACTTTGAGCATTATTCCATAGGTCTTAATTGGAATGACATAAGTTTTATGGGTAGCTATAAAGATCTCGGGATTCCGGGTGTACTCCCCGACAGCGGTGTAATTCCAATGTTTGGGGATTCAAGCGCAACATCCCTTTTTGACAATCAGCAAACTCAATTCGCGGACCTCTCGTACAGCAAAATCATTACAAATAATGATGTAGTAATACTTATCGAGCCTGCAATAACAGGAGAACAGCTCGAATATAATTTCAAATATTCGGATTTTATGACTGGAAACGAAATTATCGAAAATGATGAATATAAAACAATTGCGGGACAATTTAACACGAAGCTTTTATACAAAATGCTCGCTTTATCGGTTAATATAGAAAAAGACATGGTATGGATCGATCAATATACATCGAATTATGATACAACATCTTTTTCACCTGAGGAAGAAAAAGCGGGGATAGCTCTTTCTCTTTTCCACGAAACTGAAAATATAAATACATTTGCCTCCGCAAGAGGAGACTGGTACGGAAGTTTCGGTTTACATCCTTCCTTTACAATCGGTGGTAGAATTACCAAGCCAATCGAGGTATTCGCATCAATCGGTTCCGCATTCCAGGCTCCCACACTCTACGATCTTTACTATCCTGGCTTCTCCAATGAAGAACTTACCCCTGAATACTCCCTCGCGTTAAACGGAGGAATAAAAATAACAAACATCACGATATCCGGATATGTAAAAGAAATACGTGATAGAATCGCAAATGATGAAACCTGGACTCCTCAGAACATTGCTAAAAGTAGAGTTTTTGGGGTCGATATAGAAGCTGACGGTACATACAAAGATATCTCATATTCATTAATATATTCCTATCTCGACGGCTACGACGAAGAAAACGAGATAAAAAGAGAACTTCAACATCAGCCAAAACATTCAATCGCGGGAATTCTTTCTTATGAAGGTCCGATAAACGCCGAAATATCCGGAAAATGGAAAGGAGAGAGAAAAAGATTGTTTACATTCGGAGGATGGAAAATAGAAAATCCTGTTTTTATCGTAGATATCGGAATAAGTAAGAAATTCAATGACTTCAAGGTGGGACTCAGTGTAGAGAATTTATTAGACACAGAATACATAACAAACTTTGGAAGCTCATACACCGATAGAGATTATCCCGGAATGGGAAGACACTTCAACATCTGGGCTGGATATTCTTTTTAAAACCCCATCCTTCCAAAATAAAAACCACAGGTTATACAAGATTTACTCTGATTTTTTAGAGCAATTACAACTAAAAAACATCGTGAAATTAATATAAAAGAGAGGGGTTGACAAACTTTGAAAACCGATTATAATCACATTGCTCGGTGGCCATAACGGAGAGGTCATACCCGTTCCCATTCCGAACACGGAAGTCAAGCTCTCCTGTGCTTATGGTATTGCCTTTTCGAAGGTGAGAGAGTAGGTCGCTGCCGGGCTTTTTTTATTTGTACCCCCACCCTACCCCCAAAAAAATAATTGAACCACAAAGCACACAAAGACCATAAAGTTTTTAATTTCTGTTCTTAGCTAACAGCGAAAGGCGAAGAGCTAAAAGCTTAGTTCAACAACAAATCACACGAATAGCATGAATAAAAAAAAATAATTGTTTTAACTAAAACCAAACCCAAGACCTAATTTAGCCACAAAGACACTAAGGCAAAAAGCCCCACCACACCCATTTAAATTATTTCTATTTTTTACCACAGAAAACACAGAGAAAAAACAATATTTTTTATTGACTTGTGACTCGTGACCAGGGACCTTGTTTCTCCTTTCCGCATTTCAAGGACAGACCTTTTTATTCTCCTGTTACAGTCCGGTGGAATGAGTTGTTATAAGGTTTTTATTAAGAAGTTATTTCTTCTTTATGACCCGGTACAATACCAATAGAAGAAGAGCACCACCGATAGCCAATAAGATACTCCCTACATTAAATCCCGTAACCGTCCCAAGCCCCAGGAAGGACCCGATAAACCCGCCTACGAAAGCACCCCCTATTCCTATCAAAATAGTAACAATGAGTCCTCCAGGGTCTTTGCCAGGCATGATGAATTTTGCGAGTAAACCAACGATTAATCCCATTACGATCCAAGATAAAATTCCCATTACTAACCTCCTTTTTTAATTGAATTTATATTCCATAAACCAGCCGAGCCAACTCCTATACTTCTTCAGTTCCCATGCTATGGTCTTGTTCTGATCGCCGAATATATTTGCTTAAGAAGTTTAGGTTGCCTTTTACTCTGTAATTTGTATTTGCATATTGACCCGTAACTTCCATACCGAAATCATAAACAGAAATACTTTAACTGTCAAGGCAAAATTTTTTATGCCTGTCCTGTGATTTGTTGTTAATTAAAGTTTAGGTTTCAAGGGTTCGTGGACTCAAGGGTTCAAGTAAAAAAACAACAAAAAAATCAGTGCCTATCTGTGTGAATCCGTGGCTGTTGTTCAGGGTATAGTTAAGAGGGTATAGGGTATAGAAAAAAACAAACAAAAGATCCTTTTAAATCTGCGTTAATCTGCGTCCAATTTAAAGTAAGAAAATATTATTTTTCTCGCAGGCTTCAATCATACTATCCTGCCACAATCCGCATTGAACTTCACCTATATGAGCTTTCTGAAGAAACAACATACAAAGACGGGATTGTCCAATCCCACCACCTATCGAAAGAGGTAGTTTATCCTCTAAAAGCATTTTATGGAATTCTAATTCTTTCCTGTCTTCGGTACCTGTAATCTCAAGTTGTTTGATTAGAGCATTCTTATCTACCCTTATACCCATGGACGAAATTTCAAAACCTTTTTCTAAAACAGGATTCCATACAAATATATCACCGTTTAATCCTTTTGTTTTTTCCCCCGTAGAAGTAGTCCAATCATCATAATCGGGTGCTCTACCATCGTGCGGTTTACCGTCTGATAAATTCCCGCCTATGCCTATAACAAAAACAGCTCCTTTTTCTTTAGTAATAGCATCTTCCCTATCTCTCGGGGTAAGTCCAGGATATCTTTCCTGTAATTCTTCGCTATGCACAAAAGTTATTTCATCCCGAAGGAATGGCTGCAATTCCGGAAATTTTTTATACATGACCATTTCCGTTTCTTTCAAAACATCATATATTTTATTTACGATACTTTTTAAAAAATCCAAATTTCTTTCTTCCCTTGAAAGTACTCTTTCCCAATCCCACTGATCCACATAAATAGAGTGCAAATTGTCTAAAACCTCATCCCTTCTTATGGCATTCATATCTGTATATAAACCGCTGCCTTCCGCAAAGCCATATCTTGCAAGAGCCATCCTCTTCCATTTCGCGAGAGACTGAACAATTTCCGCTTCTGTATTCGATATATCTTTCATGTCAAAAAAAACAGGACGCTCGATTCCATTAAGGTCGTCATTTATACCTGTACCGGATTCTACAAACAAAGGAGCACTTACTCTTTGCAAATTTAATTTACCCGCAAGTTCAACTTCAAAGTAATCCTTCACCAATTTAATAGCTTCTTCTGTTTCTTTTAGGTTTAAATGATTAATATAGTTTTCTGGAATTTGCAAATTCATTCCTTCCTCCAAAAAATTAGCCACTGATTTTCACTGATAATCACGGATCCCCTACCCATCCCATATTTCTTTTGTTAAAACAACAAAAATCTTTGTGTTCTTTGTGTCTTTGTGTGATAATAATCTTGGGTGGGGTGTGGCAATTCAAATCCTGTTTATCTGCGTTCATCTGCGTCCTTATAATCACTCATACTCATCCCAACTTTTAATTTTTAAATCCTCGAGTGAAGTTTTTTGCATAGCTTCCACTACCCTTTTCGCCACTTGAAGGTTCGTTATAAGAGGAACGTTAAAATCTATTGCTTGACGTCTTATTAGATAATCATTATCAAGTTCTTCTTTTTCGATATTTTTCGGTATGTTAATGACCATATCTATCTTTCTGTCAGAAATATAACTCAGCGTATTAGGTTCTTTACTTTCCAAAGGCCAATGAAGAACTGTCGAATCTATTCTATAATCCTTCATAAACTCAGCAGTTCCTTTGGTAGCATACAGCTTAAATCCCATATCCTGAAGAATTTGAGCACTTTCCAGAAATTCAGCTTTGCTGCCTATAGGACCGGTGGAAAGCAATATTGTCTTTTTTGGTCTTCTAAAACCAACTGATATATAACTTTTCAGGAAAGCCTCATTAAAATCATCACCAAGACATCCAACCTCACCTGTCGAAGCCATTTCCACGCCCAAAATGGGATCTGAACCCTTAAGACGGGAAAATGAAAATTGAGGAGCTTTAACACCAACATAATCCAGGTCAAAAGCCGAATTTGTAAGAGGCGGAACTTTTTTACCCATTATTATCCTTGTGGCAGCCTCGATAAAGTTTATTTTAAGGAATTTAGAAACAAAAGGAAAACTCCTTGAAACCCTCAAATTACATTCTATTACCCTAACTTCATTAGCTTTAGCGATGAATTGAATATTAAAGGGTCCTGTTATATTCAAAGCTTTCGCGACTTTCCTGGCAATCACTTTTATTCTTCTCATAGTTTCAAGATAAGTTCTCTGAGGAGGAAGAACCATTGTCGCGTCTCCGGAATGAACACCAGCATTTTCAACATGTTCGGATATAGCATAACAGTAAAGTTCACCTTTATTCGCAACCGCGTCAATCTCTATTTCTTTAGCTCCGGTAATAAACTTGCTGATTACAACAGGATGTTCTTTATTTACATCTGAAGCTATTTTTAGATATCCTTCCAATTCGTCTTCGCTTAATACTATACTCATCGCGGCACCGCTAAGAACATAACTCGGACGAACAAGAACCGGATATTCAACCTCTTTGGAAAATTTCTCCGCTTCTTTAATTGTAGTAACTTCTTTCCACTCGGGCTGATCGATATCAAGTTTATCCAACAACTTTGAAAATTTGTGCCTGTCCTCGGCATTATCTATATCCACCGGTGAAGTACCCAGAATCTTTACCCCATTTTTATGCAAAGGTAGGGCAAGATTGTTCGCTATCTGTCCACCCATCGAGACTACAACTCCAATGGGATTCTCTTTATCATAAATATCCAGAACTCTTTCGAAAGTTATTTCATCGAAATAAAGTTTATCGCAAATATCATAATCTGTGCTGACTGTTTCCGGATTATAATTTATCATTATCGCTTTATATTTTAATTTCCTGAGAGTTGTGACTGAATTAACACAGCACCAATCAAATTCCACCGAAGAACCGATTCTATATGCTCCACTTCCAAGAACAATAACTTGATTTTTTTCTCCAAACGTTAAGTCATCTTCTGAAGCATTATAGGTAATATACAAATAGTTGGTTTTAGCTGGAAATTCCGCGGCTAAAGTATCTATTTGCTTAACATAAGGAACAATATTTTTCTTCTTTCTTATTCTTCTTACCTCAAGTTCCTCTGAATTAGTTAAAATCGCGATTTGCTTATCTGAAAATCCTTTTTGTTTTGCTTCTTTTAAAAGTTCTTTAGAAATTCTTTCAATTTTTTTACCTTTCAATCGATTCTCTACGTCAATTATATTTTTTATCTTATATAAGAACCAGGGGTCTACATTTGAAATTTTATATATTTTATCTATGGAATACCCTTTTTTAATCGCTTCCGCGATAGCAAAAATCCTTTTATCGGTAGGTTTTTCGAGCTCCTCATCCAAATCGTCGAATTCTATCTCATTACAAACTACACCATTCATTCCGACTTCCAACATCCGTATCGCCTTCTGCAAAACTTCTTCAAAACTCCTGGCAATAGCCATAACCTCACCCACGGATTTCATTTCCGGCCCTATGTTAAGGCTTACTTTTCTGAATTTCTGCAGATCCCATCTCGGGTATTTCAGAACAACGTAATCTATAGCGGGTTCGAAACAGGCGGAAGTTTCCTTTGTTATGGCATTTTTTAATTCGGTTAGACCGTAGCCCAAAGCGAGTTTAGCCGCCACAAAAGCCAGCGGATAACCGGTAGCTTTAGAGGCAAGAGCGGAACTTCTGCTAAGACGAGCGTTTACTTCAATTATTCTGTAATCTCCGGATTTTGGGTCTAAAGCATATTGAATATTACACTCCCCTACGATTCCAAGATGTCTTATTACTTTAATCGTAAACGCTCTCAGTTTAAAATTCTCAGAAGCTGTAAGGGTTTGAACAGGCGCGGCGACAATACTTTCTCCGGTGTGAATACCCATCGGATCGAGGTTTTCCATAGAACAAACCACAATACAATTATTGTAACAATCTCTGACAACCTCATACTCTATCTCTTTCCAACCACCAAGATATTCTTCGACAAGTATTTGCTTTGTAAAAGAAAAAGCTTTTTGGGCTATATTTCTTAATTCTTTTTCATTGTAAGCCACTCCGGAACCCAGACCACCCAAAGCGTAAGCTATCCTTACTATAACAGGATATCCTATTTTATCACCGATTTTTATGGCTTCTTCTACGTTACTAACGGCTTTACTTACAGGAACTTTTAAATTTATTTCTGAAATCTTTTTTATAAACCTGTCTCTATCCTCGGTATCTAAAATAACCTCTACCGGAGTCCCTAACACCTTAACTTTATGTTTATCAAGTATACCCTTCTCCGCTAATTCCGCGCCGACATTCAGACCTGTCTGTCCACCAAAGGCAAGCAATATCCCATCTGGTTTTTCCTTCTCTATTACTTTTTCAACAAAATACGAATCCAATGGTAAAAAGTAAATCTTATCAGTAAGATAAGACGAGGTCTGAATTGTGGCTATATTTGGATTAATCAGAACAGTTTCAATACCCTCTTCTTTTAAAGCTTTAATTGCCTGACTGCCGGAATAATCAAATTCACCAGCCTGCCCTATACGTATAGCACCGGAACCTAAAATCAATGCCTTTTTTATTTTCTTTTTCATCATATAGACCTCACAAACATATCAAAAATAAACTCAGTGTCGTCAGGACCGGGAGAAGCTTCCGGATGGAACTGCGAACCAAAGAAAGGTTTAGAAATATGAACAATCCCTTCATTTGTTTCGTCATTATTATTAAAAAACCACTCTCTCCAGTCTTCCTTTAAAGTATCGGAATCAACTACATATCCGTGATTTTGAGAAGTAATGTAACATCTCTTTGTTCCAACCTCAATACAAGGCTGATTTTGTCCTCTATGTCCATATTTCAATTTGTAAGTATCCGCTCCCGCCGCCAGTCCGAGTATTTGCGAACCCAAACAAATGCCGAGAATTGGGATGTTCATTGAAATAGCTTTTTTCACGTTTTCAATTGTAGCCTTACATTTCTTAGGGTCTCCGGGTCCATTAGAAACTAAAACTCCATCAATCTTATCCTTAGTAAAATCATAATCCCAGGGATATCTTATTACAGATATATCTCTGTTTAAAAAAGCCCTTATTACATTATTTTTAACACCGCAATCGACCACAGCTACTTTTTTCTTACTCTTCTTATACTCTACTACTTCATCTACACTAACTTCAGCAACTAAATTTCTTTTATTCGGATCCTCGAATTTAAGCTTCTCATTATTAAAAACAATTTTACCCAATTGCGTACCCTTTTCTCTTAATTTCTTTGTCAACATTCTAGTATCAATATTATATAAGGCAGGAATATCATTTTCCTTTAGCCACTTTTCTAAAGATTTTTCAGCGCTCCAGTGAGAATAATTTTCAGAAAGATCGGATATAATCAAAGCCTGAATTTGAATCTTTTCCGATTCAAAATTCTTCAGCAGTCCATTTTCCCTCTCGTTACCGGCAACACCATAATTTCCTATTAAAGGATACGTTAAAACTAGTATCTGCCCCTTATAAGAAGGATCGGTTAAAGTTTCAGGATATCCAACCATACCGGTGTTGAAAACAACTTCTCCGTTAACCGATTTCTCTGAACCGAAAGAAAAACCTTCAAAGACAGAACCGTCTTTCAGAACAAGTTTCGCTAACTTTCTGTTATTTGACATATGTTAACCTCTCCCGCAAATTGAATTCTTTAAGGTAAAAAACTCCAGTAGTATTCCAAAAAATATGCCTGGAACCAGGCATCGCATAAATTCTTTTATTTGTTTTTCTAATTTTCTTTTTGATCACTAATTAACCCGTCTGGAATATATAAGTTTTCTTTATGCTGTCAAGGGGCTTTTTTGAAAAAAAATGAATAAATATTCACTCTCTATATTTTTCTAATATAGAGGTCTAACACTGTTATTGTTTAATCACTTCTGATCAATAGAATATTCGCTACTCAATTGATCATTAGTTGAATTTAGTCTTTGTATTTTATTTTCTATAGAAGATGTTGACACCAACATTGCTCCGGCAATTATCAGAATAGTACCAATAAAAAGACGTATAGCATGAATTTCCTTCCATTCTGAGAATATAAATAGTGCAAGTAATACTGTAAAAAGACACGCGGTACCATTAAGGGGTGAGATTATCGACATTGGAGTATTATATTTAGTTAAAGCAATTGCAACTAAAAGCACTCCGCATGCCCATGTCGAACCAACAAGAAATGCATTTAAACCAGACTTGATGTTTATCAATTTCTCCTCAAATACTATAAACGACAATATACTAATAACGATTACACCAATCCCGGAAAGCAGAGTGAAATAATTAAAGCTTATACCTTGCTGATTACTCGCTTTGACAAAAATACCTCCAATACCGAATATAATCGCGGGAATTATACCGCCCAAAATCATTCCTAAATAATTCGAATTCATCCTACCCTCCATATTCTTAACTATCGTATAATATTAAAATGTAACTTCGGACCATTGTCACTCATCTGGTTCTCTGAAGCATAAAAAGAAGCGTCGATTGCACCCAAAGGACGAATGAGTAAACCTTTTGTTTTTCCATCCAGCAAACGCTGTAAAACCGATCTTGAAATAGTAATAAAATTCTTACTCCCGGGTTCATCAGAGAGTTCCATATCAAAAATCATCTGACTATTAAAAACGTCAGAATAAATATTACCCCCCATAAAATTGTTGTATGTTACTTTCTCCTGGTCCCACAAAGGATCTCCGCTAATAATTTCAATCACTCTTATTTTGCCAAACTCCATACCAAAATCTTTACCATAAGTGTCGATATAGTTGCCGCCTTTCGAAACAGAGTGGGTTGTTAATTCCAATAAACCAGAGCCGTCAATTTTTAAATTCTTATATTTTTCAAAATCCCAGCGCAAAATGGCCCATTGATTTGCATTAACTGTTAATATACGTATATCGCCCTCTTGTTCTTTAATATGCCAATCATTAAAGTTTACATCAGGAAAATCAGAGTCAATCAAACAATCATGCTTAACATTGAGATGATTTGAAAAACTTCCTATTTCCGGAACAGACGGATGATAAGGTACTAGCTCTCCTTTATCCGGTCCGATAATATTAACATCTACGATGTCAGCACGGTAATAATCCACATCGACATAATATTCACCTAATCCCCAGTCTGTCACATCTAACTGCACATAAACATTATCACCCGGAACAGCGTCAAACTTTTTAGTAGTCATGCTGATAACATGCCAGTTGGATGTATCCGGTATATCATATTCCATTAGTTGTTTATGAAAATTAATTGTTCGTTGTGTATTCACCATAAAATTAAGGCGGCGTGGCGCATTGCTGACCTTCACTTTCGCCTCCACACGCAATTCATAAGAAGGATCTTTTAACTTGTTTAAATCCAGATAAGACGATACATCACGTTTAATAATAGCCCACCACACATTGTGCTTATCTTTTGTCGCATCTATAAGAATACGTGCATAACCGTCTTTTTGAATAAAATCCATTGTTACTGTTCCGTCACCGGTAAAAAAGAACCATCCTTCTATTTCTTTGCTATTAAAAGAATCTAAAAACTGCGCCTGACATATCCCGGAAGTAACAAGAATTAAAAGTAATATTTTTAATTTATTTCTAATAACAAACATAAGCATCTCCAAACTGATTGATTGATTAATCAACCAATTCACTAATTCACTGTTTTATGGATTAGCTCCGCTCAAAAGCTCAGCGGCATGTTTTCTCGCGGTTTCGATAGAAGTCTCACCCGAAATCATCCGGGCAATTTCCTCTACCCTATCATCACCGGTAATCTCTTTTACTTCCGTAATAGTTCTACCATCTTTCTCTTTTTTTTGAACCGTTAAGTGTGAATCAGCTTCCGCGGCAATAGAAGGAAGATGCGTAACGCATAAAACCTGTCGCATTGCACCTATTTCCTTCATCTTCTCCCCAACCTTTTTTGCGAGACTCCCCCCTATTCCGACATCGATTTCATCGAAGACAAGTCCCTCGACCCGATCCACCTCAGAGAGAATAGACTTTAAAGCAAGCATAACCCTGGAAAGTTCACCTCCGGAAGCGATGCTCGAAAGTTTATTCCATCCCTCTCCAACATTGGGCTCGAATAAAAATCTAACTTCATCCTTACCCAACCCATCAATCTCTTTTTTATCTTTTATCTCTACTTTAAAATGGGCTTTCTCAAAACCCAAATCTTTTATCTCTTCCTCTACTCTTTTTTCGAAATCTTTAGAAACGTCTTTTCTTTTATTTGAAACATCGCAGGCTTGTACTTCAAGTTCTTTTTCAAACTTAAATATTTCATCTTTTAACTCTTGCTCTCTTTCTTTTAAAGATTCCATATCAAAAATCTTTGTGGACAGCTCTTCCTTCATACCTAAGAGTTCTTCATAATTTTTACTGTATTTCTTTTTAAGAGTTTCAACTTTATCCACTATATTCTCAACTTCAGAAAGCCTTTCCTTATCATAATCGAGACTATCTTTATATCTATCAAGTTCTAAAGATGCATCCTGGAGAATCAAATCCGATTCTTCCAGTCTTTCGGCAACTTTTGCTAGAGACTTATCTAACTCCCCTGCTTTCTTAATGTTTGAAGTTATCTCGGAAAGTCTACTTAAAATCGACTCATCGCTATCACTAATAAATGAAGCTGCATATTCAACTAATTCTTTAATCTCTTCAAAATTATCGAGTTTTTTCTTTTCTTCTTTTAATTCTTGATATTCCACCAAGCTGAATTTCACACATTCAAGTTCTTTCTTTTGAAAATCGTATAAATCCCTGCTATTTGCAATTTCATTTTTCTGAAATTCTATCTTCGAAAGTTCACTACGAATACTTCCCAACAACTTGAACTTTTCTTCCATTACCTCTCTCTCACCCATCAGCTTACCATAATAATCGAGAAAATCTATATGAGTCTCTTCGTTAATAAGTAGCTGGTGTTCATGCTGTCCGTGAATATCAAAAAGAATATTTCCTATTTCTTTTAAAATATCAGTATTTGCTATCGAACCATTTATGTAAACCCTACCTCCACCCTTTCTGTTGATTATTCTTCTTACGATAAGCTCTTCCTCTTCAGGAATCTCAAAATTATTTAAAATTTTATACACTTCCGGAGAATTAGAGAACACCCCTTCAACAGTTGCCTTGTCAGCTTCCTTCCTTATCGAGGCAGTATCTCCCTTATCCCCAAGAAGAAGCGATAAAGCATTTATTATTATGGACTTACCGGTTCCGGTCGAACCTGTAAGAACATTAAATCCGGGTTTTAAAGTTACTTCGATTCGTTCAATAAGAGCATAATTGCTGACTCTTATCTCTTTAATCATCCATTACCCCAGTTCAATTTTTTTCTAAGAATATCAAAGTAATCCCAATCTTTGAATTTTACTACTTTCAATGGATTTACATTCCTTTCAACAGAAAGTTCTTCTCCAGAATCAAGAGTAAGTAACCTTTGTCCATCGAAAATTAATTGGCATTTCTCCTTAGTTTTAATTAATATTCGAGATTCCTGCTTCACGACTAATGGTCGAAAAGTTAAAGCATGCGGCGATATAGGTGTTATAACAATAGCTTTGATACCGGGTTTTAAAATCGGACCTCCACAAGACAAGGAATAAGCAGTAGAACCGGTAGGCGTTGCAATAATCAAACCATCACCGGAGAGTTGTGTTACAAAACTATTATCTATATATATCTCCAGATCGATAACTCGTATATCAGTCGATGAAAAGACCACATCATTTAAAGCGATATTTTCTTCACCGTTAAAATTAGCCTTTAAAAAAAATCTTTCCTGAATTTCATAATTTTTGGACTTAATATCTTTAAAAATATTCTTTATTTCTTCTTTCCTAATGTCAGTAAGAAACCCAAGCCCCCCAAGATTTATTCCTAAAAGAGGTATATTAAAATCGTATATAATTGAACCAGCCCAGAGAAAAGTACCATCCCCTCCTGCAGCAATAATGAAATCACATTCTTTAATTTTCTCTTTATTTTCATCGTATATAACAAGTGAAAAACCGTTCTCAGCTGCTGCTTTTTCCAGGTTTTCCAAGACAGATTCAACATGTCTTTTACCGGAAGTATAAAAAACACCTATTTTCATATTTTAACTCCATACAAAAATCTGATCTTATTATATTGATCTTTTTCATACGAACATTTTAAATTGCCGGGAATCTTAATATAAGGCAAATTAGAAGAATCTACTTCAATAAATATCAAACCACCTTTTTTTAATATTTTTGAGGCATTTTTTAATATCTCATTTATAATATTAACTCCTTTATCTCCTCCATTGAGTGCTAATAAAGGTTCCCTTTTTACAACTGTATCTGTTTTTTTTAGATTCTCCTCTAAAACGTAAGGAGGGTTAGAAATAATCATATCAAATTTACTCCTACTTACAAAACATTTAAATAAATCAACGCAAACTATATCGATTTTATCGTTAAGTTTATGATATTCAACATTCTTTTTGCATAGTCGAACAGCTTTTTTTGAAATATCAGTCGTGATAATCTTAGTTTTTTTGACCCGGGCAGCAATCGAAATTGAGATTGCACCGGTTCCGCAACCTATTTCAAGAACATGTGGATAATCAAATTTCTTTAATTTGCTAATAGCCCGAACTGCCATTAATTCCGTTTCAGGTCTGGGTATGAACACTCCACTTTCAGTAAAAATATCGAACCCGAGGAAATTCGTTTTTCCGACTATATACTGCCATGGTTCTCCATTTAGCCGGCGTTTTAAGTAACCCCTAAATTTAAGGAACTCATTCTCGTCAATCCGATTATTGTTTATAAGTATATCTTCTTTACTTTTACCTGTTGTTTCCTCTAAAAAAATAAAACTTTCAATTTCCGGAGCAGAACTACAAACCCCTAACTCTTTAACTCCAAAATCAAAAACTTCAAGTAATCTCATCATCCACTTCCCCTTTCTGCTCAGTTCTTAAATTTTCTATTAAATCGCCGATTTTTCCGTCGAGAAACATATCTAAATTATATTTGGTATAATTTATTCGATGATCTGTAATTCTATTTTGAGGAAAATTATAAGTTCTGATTTTCTCGCTTCTATCTCCGGAACCCACCAATTTTTTTCTTTTAGAACGTATCTTCTTATCCGCTTTTCCCTGTTCGTACTCGAAAATCTTTGCCCTTAAAAGTCTCATTGCCTTTTCTCTATTCTGATGTTGAGATCTTTCATCCTGACAGGAAACAATAATTCCTGAAGGTTTATGTTCTATTCTAACCGCAGAGCAGGATTTATTAACATGTTGTCCCCCTGGTCCCGATGCCGAGAAAAAGTCGACCTCCAAATCATCAGGATCGATTTCCACCTCCACTGCCTCTCTCTCAGGAAGAACTGCCACAGTAACAGCAGAAGTATGTATTCTTCCTCCGGATTCTGTAACCGGAACTCGTTGCACTCTATGAACTCCACTCTCGAATTTCATATGTCCATAAACATTTACCCCGGAAATCAGGTTTATTACTTCCCTATAACCATTCATTTCCGTCTTACTGAAATCCACTATCTCAAATTTCCATCCCATGTTCTCGGCATATCTTGAATACATACGCAAAAGATCAGCACAAAACAAAGCCGCCTCTTCTCCCCCTGTTCCGGCACGTATTTCAAACACAGCATTTTTTTTATCTTCCGCATTCTCCGGCATCATGGCAGTTTTAATCTTATCTAAAAGCCGTTTCTTTTTATCTTCTAAAACTTTAATGTCTTCTTCCGCAAGAATAATCATTTCTTCGTCCTCGGTCTCCTTTAAAATTTTCTCGTCTTCCTTTATTTTATTTAAAACTTCCTTGTATTCATCGAAAGGTAATATTATATTTTCTAAAGCCTTTTTTTCCTGAGAAAGTTCTATTATTTTCTTTCTATCTTTTATAACTTCAGGATCTTGAAGTTTATTTAGAATTCTATCATATTTAACCCTATATTCTTCTGCTTTGTCCAAAAACATAGAAACTTTAGTCGACACTTATAATAACCTCTCGCAAAGTTCAGGTAAAATTTCAGAAGCATCTCCGAAAATCGAGAAGTCCAGATGTTCACTTAGTACAGTCTTTTCCTTATTTATCTCGATAACAAAAGCTCCATTCTCTCTGGCAATCAAAGGTATAGAGGCGGCGGGCTGAACAACTCCCGAAGTACCTACAACAAAACATACGGCACTACTCTCTGCATACATCCGTGCCTTCATTAAAGCTCTATATGGAAGAGGTTCGCCAAACCAGACAACATCAGGCCTAATAAGTCCACCGCATTTATCACATTTGGGTATTTTATCTGAATCAATTCCACCAAAAACCTTGCCGCATTCATTACATTTATTCTTAAAAATATTACCATGGAGTTCTATAACTTTAATCGATCCAGCTCGCTGGTGTAAATTGTCTATATTCTGAGTAATAACAGCAAAATCTTCGAAAAACTCCTGCATCTTAGCCAGCGCAAAATGTGAAGAATTAGGATTCGTTTCTTGTATCATCTTTTTTATCTTTTGGTGCCATTCCCAAACTTCCTGCGGATTTTTTCTAAACGCCTCGATAGTAAAAGGATTCTTATCTTTCCAAAAACCTTCATTCCCTCTAAAAGTAGGAATCCCTGATGGAGCGGAGCTACCTGCACCTGTTAAGGAAAAAGCCTTTTTTGCCTTTTTCAACCTTTCTATAATCTTATCATCTATTTTCATAACAGTAAAGTAATTATTCTCCCCTCAATGTCAATATTAATATTTTAAATAGAAAACAACTTATCAACTAAAGAAATCACAATATTTTGTGTTTGTTATTTCTATACCTTAAATACTATACCCTATACCCAGATTATAAAATTACCAAACCTCAGGAGGTGGGTTTTCTAAATAATAATCCCCGGTCATGTATCTTTGAACAAAAATCAAGTTATACCCTTCATCATAGTAATACCAAATTTGATAGGCACTTCCGCTCGGATTAAAAGGCTCATCAACTATATTATCCGGAGGACCTAAAATAATATAAACTTTACCCCTATCCGTCTTCCAACCTTCAAGAAGAGATCCGCGGGAAAAGTTTCTGTTAGCAAAATCTATTCTATCGAAATAATCTATCTTAAACTCATTTAAATCATCTCCGGGTGTGGGGTCTTTACTTTCCCAAAATTTATTCCATAATTTTTCGCGTTCTTCTACCTTTGCCGAAAGCATTTCTTTTATCTCTCCGGATGATGCAATATACTCAATTTGTTTTACTCTATCGACAAATCTATTTGATTCGAAGAAAGGTTTCCATACTCTAAAAGAAATAGATTTTTTGGCTGTTTTACTTCCAGTAACGTTTTGTACTTCCGCGGTAAATTCATATAATCCTTCTTTAAATTTATTCGCGGGAACAATAACTCCTAACTCCTGATTTTTCCTGTCAGGTAATATTGTATCCCTTTGAAAAGAAAATTTTCCTTCTTCATCCTTAAAGTAAAATTTAAGCTGAGTTTTACCTTCTTCACTACTAAAAATATTTAATCTTATTCTGATAGTATCCTTATCGGTAATAACCTCTCTTGAAGGATTTGAAAACCACCTAATAGAAGCAATATCCGTGGGTTTTAACTTGGAAATTGCCAATTCCCTAGTCCTTGTCCAACTCCTACTCGAATTACGATCCGATATCTTTAAAGTCAACTCTATCTTGCCTTCAGGAACTTTTATTTCCATTAACCCATTAAAATATTTGTTTGAGGATAACGTTTCATCATAATTATCAACCGATAACTGATGTTTCTTACTCTTACCGCTCATTTGATATCCGTCTTCTTCTACAACTACGGAGACCAAATATTCTCCGGTATAAATACTATCATTCTTATAAAAAATCAGATCCGAATAAGGCATTCTATAATTTACAATAACATAAGGGATAGAATTGGTATCCCTATCCAGTTGAAAGTCAGCACTAAGACCGATAACGAAAAAATAAAATAAAATCATTTCAAGTTAACCCCATTTGTTAAGAAGCAAAATTAATATTCAACTTTTTGATTTTTCTATAAAGAGTAGAAGGGTGAATCCCTAAAAGATCCGCAGCTTTGTTTTTGTCTTTATTAGACATTTCCAATGCTTTCTTTATGGTTTTCCTCTCGATTTCCTCCAAATTCAACCTGTCTATCTGATTGCTACGACTAAATTCTTCAGGAATAACAGAAGCATTTATAACTTCCGAATCCTCTAAAACAATTAATCTTTCAAGTAGATTTTCTAATTCCCGGA
>Ga0315555_1001404_pt1 | contig 17300 bp, 20 predicted proteins | sample SalMarSW160380MG_FD_202113 | JGI IMG/M metagenome (GOLD analysis project Ga0315555, IMG submission 202113) | Salt marsh sediment microbial communities from the Plum Island Ecosystem LTER, Massachusetts, United States - Salt Marsh Sediment SW1603-80 ... | reverse complement strand
ATTTAGTATCTGTGTGCCTACGACCTTTTCGAAATTTGGAAACGCTTTTATTGAAAATATTGAAGTTAGCTAGGGTAAAATCCTAAAAAATGCCTATAACTGTCGAAGATGGGTTAAAGAAACATGAATTGGCTGAATTCCCGGTTCAATTTCTGTGGAATAAGACTGAGGCAGAGGGTGATTGTTTGATAGATGATGCGACACACAATTTAAAGGATTTTGAGGCAACTGGTAGAGTGGCTATATGTTTCACTGCTCCGTATAATTGGGATTGGAAAGGACTGAGGGTTCATACGTGGTGGCACTTGGAATTGATTTTATATTATTTCCCATCCCTGCAAGTCTTTTTGAAAAAGGATAACAAGGACAAGCCGAAAAAAATTCACAAGGAGTTTTTTAAAGATTTCGCAAAATAAAAACATGGGGAGATGCTAATGAAAGACTATTCGATTAGTGATTTTGAAACTGTGCAGTTTTTGACTGCCGTACAGAAATTTAAAGCTTATAAGAAATTCAAGTCTGTCATTAAAAAGCGGGATATTAATTTGATGGACAAGAATTTGTATCAGCATTTAAACCTGCACTGCGGATATATTGCCCACTACGATATTAATGGATTTAGAGCCACCTATGAAGATCCGCATGATTTCCTGCGATTTTGTAATTATTTCATTAAACACAATAGTAAAAATGCCATGTGGGGTGTCATGGCAGAATATCGAGATATCAATTATGCTATGAGTGAGATCGTGGAACAGCATATTGATGGGATTCGCCAGGAAGTTGAGGGTTATCAAAACAAACAGGAATTGGATTTACTCCACCGGTTAGCTGAAAAGCATGGATTTAGGATTGAGGAACCGGTCAAGGCCGGAAAACGGATGATGTTGTTATGATACCGACCATTGTATTTTTTTACATTTTGTGTTTAGTATGGGCAACTATGATAATAAGTGATTAGAATACAATACTTAGACAATGTGGAGGTTTGAATCATGGAAAAACAGTCAGCGAAGCGAGAACAGTTAATGCACACAGGTGTTATTGAATTATCTTATTGCTTTGAAGATATTTATCATTCTGCTCCAAAGGAATTCCAGAAAGCGGTGGATTTAATGACCGATGAGGAATTGGGAAAGTTCATTGATGAAAATCTGAGTCATTGGGAGGATGGAGTTCAAGCCGGATTATGTACGGATCAGGAAGTGGTCTTGTCAACCTGTGCGATTGGATCAGAAAATATGCCCGCAGTATTTGGAAAGGGGGTGTTAGATAAAGCCAGAAGGGGTGAGCATCCCTGTTTTATCTGCACAGACGCGGTTGGTCCCAGTGTTCCCTGCAAAGTATATGATAATTGTGTTGCGATTGCAGCCTATACTGATTTCGTGACAAGCAAGCAAATGGCTTTTGACTTGCTGATGGAGAAGAAAATCTACAGAAACCATATTCACGGATACTGTGAATGTGATTCCGAAAAGAAGTGTATTGCCGGTAGTTATTTGGCAAACGAGATTAGTCCGGATGAAGTTGTTCGGTTGTTGACTGCTGACAATGAGACTGTAAAATCAGAGGAATTGTCTTGAATAAGCCGTGTTACTTTAGAGCCCAGGAAGATGTAAACAACCTAATGATTTCCTGTGGATTTGAAAAAGTTGGTGATGTGAATTTTCTGGTAGAACAATTCAATACAGATTGGGGAGATGCAGTTCTCTATGTGAGTTGGCAGCACAAGATTTTGGTTGCCTACCGCTTTGGTAATCCAATGAAGGTTTTGTATGGGAGGGAGCTAAAACCTGAATTTGTTGAGAAGATTTTGGATATTGATAAAAAGTATGGAGCGGATGAGAGGTGGTTGATAAGCCGTGGGAATAAAGAATTAAGAATAGCAGTGACTTCATATTTTCTGAACAAAGAAAAGAAAAAGGAGTAGATCTTGCCCTGGATAATAACTAAAGACTATCTGAATAATGGTAAGCTTGATCCTCTGAATAGAGAGGGTGTTTGTTCCGGAGATTTGTCTGGTCATAGAAAAAAGTTGCCTGATCGGTTCAGGTTATACGATGGCGATGGAAATCTGTATTATGAGGGCAGATTCGATGTGAATGGCGAGGATTGTTTTGATCCACTGGATTGGGCGAAGGCCGATTCGGGATGTACCACATTAAAGTATCAAGAACATGGCAAGGGCAAATGGGAAGAATTGTAAAATGAATGGAGTGATCTAATGATTGTTGACAAAGAGATAATGGATTTAAAACGTCAGCTGCTTAATCCTAATATATCGACTACAGAATTTCAAAGAATTCAGGTCGAAATAGGAAAGCTAAAATCTCAGGAAATGGAAGTTCACCCGGTTCCAGAAACGGAAACCGAGGTCATGGAGCTTGGTGAAATTGATCTGAAGAATGAAAATGAAGTGTTTCAGGAAGATCTATCAGCAAAAACAGAGGTTTTATCGCCTGGTGAAATGGACCTGCAGAGTGAAAAAGAGGTTTTGGAGGAAGCCGTGTCCCACAGTGGGACACAGATAATTAATAACCGGAAAAGAGCTGAGAGAATGGGAGAATACAAAAAAGAATTGGAGGACGAGTTAAATCCATTGTCAGTGCGTGCAGATGAAATGATGAAAAAGGAAGAAGAACAGGCAGAGTTGAAACATGTAGACCCGAGGACATTGTACGAACTAAATTCAACACTTTCAGATAGAATCACAAAATTAAAGAGACAAATTGCGGGATATGAGAAACGAATAAAAGAATGTTTGGAATATCCAAATTGGGTATGAATTTTTTTGATTGATGAATTTAGAATACTAAACAGCAAGGATGAATATGAGTTCAGTGATCTTGCAAGTATGGCCACGATGGCTAAGTAAAGAATTAGCTGCCCTTTATACTGATTGGAGCATCACGAAGATTGAGCGGTTGATTCGAAATAGAGAATTACCTTATTGTAGGATAAAGGGGAGTCAGATTAGAATTGATATTCAGGATCTTGATCGGTTGTTGTTGAAAAATAAAGTTGATGTTGAAAAAGCGAAAAAGAAACTAATCAAAAGTATTAAATAGCTGTGATTTTTATCATATTGAAATTTTATTTTCTTGCAGAATATTGAAATCGGGTATATTTTTAGAGACTTATAAAGGGATAAGTGGTGAGATGAGCTACATCCGTAAGATCGGTAAAAATTGGGTGATTGAGTTTAAGTATAATGGAAAAAAGTATATTCGGAGTTTACGAGTTCTGGATAAGAAATCGGCTCAAAAGATTCAAGCGTTTGTAGATTATCAGATTGCTATGGGGCAGTTGGATCCAAATTTTATAAATCGTACACAGAGAGAATATTTTACGGTTGGTGATTTAGTAAAGGAATACCTGAAATATATTAATGTTCGGTATAAGACGGAATTGAAACCTAAAACTTACATTGCGTATAAAGAAAGTATTGATAAATTTCTCAAGATCGTTGGTGATATAGAAATAAGGCAAATCGATTCCGTATTTATTGAAAAAAATATTCTGCCCGAATATAGATCTCGTTATGCAAAGGATTCTGTTCGACATCATTTAGGTGCTATCAGAACTATGTTTAATAAGGCAACTGACTGGAAAATGATTGATAAGAATCCTTTTTTGAAGAAGGTTCCAAGAAGAGGAGTTAAGATTCCCAGATATTTTAAGGAAGATGAAATAAAAACCATGCGAGAGTATTTCAGTAAAAAGAGACGACCACAATGGCAGGGTGACATTGTATTCTTCTGCATGAACACTGGATTGAGAAGGGCAGAGGCTATTGGTCTTGACTGGTTTGAGCATATTGATCTGGTCAATGAACAGATGGTCTTTAAGGGCAAGGGGAGTAAGCAAAGAATGGTTCCCCTGAATGCACAGGCTTTGCAAATATTGAAGAACAGAAAAAGGCACATAAAAGATCCCAGGGTATTTTGGGAGATAGATAGTGAATCGGCTGTATCTTCGATGTGGAGAAGAATGATTGCGGATACAAAATTAAAAGGCCGGTTTCATGATCTACGAGCCACTTTTGCCAGTTACTATGCTATGGCGGGAGGATCGCTGGACAGGCTGAAAGAAATTTTGGGTCACAGTGATTATCGGACGGTTGAAATTTATCGGGTGTTTTCCCCGGATAGTTTGCAAAGGGACAAGAATATTGTTTCAATAGCCAGGTGAGAGTAACAGAAAGCTAAACTTTGAAAATGCGTGAAAGTAACAGTATACTAAATTACGAACATATTACGATCAATTGGTGCAAAATTGACTTATTTTGCTTTATAATGACGAGTTTGTAAATTGTTGATAATATTGGAAATATAGTAAATTAAGGGATTTGAAAAATGTATCGAATCTTGTTCGGGACCAGGAGGCCGGAGGTTCGAATCCTCTCGCCCCGACTCGCATAACCCACTGGTTGTTCCAGTGGGTTAATCGTATATTTGTTTTGAGCAATGGAGATGAGAAATGGGTTATCCGTTTAAAAGATTTGAGAAAAAGTGGCAAAAAAAATGGGAAGATACCGCGATATTTCAGACCAACCTCGCTCAAACAGAAAAAAAATGTTATACTCTGGTGATGTTCATTTATCCGTCGTCTGATAAACTTCATATGGGACATTGGTTTAATTATGGTTCCACCGATACCTGGGCACGTTTTCGCAGAATGAACGGGTATAATGTATTTGAACCTATCGGATTTGATGCATTCGGCTTGCCGGCTGAAAATTTTGCGATTAAAACCAATCAACATCCTCAAGATATTACAGATGAAAATGTATCATATATCAGGCAACAGCTGAAAGCTATTGGGGCTATGTATGACTGGGACAAAGAAATTGATACCAGCCGACCGGAATACTATAAATGGACCCAGTGGATTTTTCTTCAACTATACAAGGCGGGACTGGCCTATCGTGCTAAAGCTCCGGTGAACTGGTGTCCCTCGTGCAACACTGTTCTGGCCAATGAACAGGTTACCTCTGATGATACCTGTGAACGTTGCGGCTCGTCCGTGACCAAGAAAAATCTGGTTCAGTGGTTTTTCAGGATTACTTCTTACGCGGAGAGATTATTGAAAGGCCTGGATAGTTTGGACTGGCCGGAAAGAACGGTACTGATGCAGAAAAACTGGATCGGCAAGAGCATCGGTGTGGAAATTGAATTTAAAATAGATAGTCCTTCTGAAAAATCATTAAGGGTTTTTACTACCAGACCGGATACTCTTTATGGTGTAACTTACATGGTTCTTGCGCCCGAACATCCTCTTGTGGATGATCTTACTACTCCCGGACAGAAAGAAAAAGTGGATACCTATGTAAAGAAAACTCTTAAAGAGAGCGAAATAGAAAGAACTTCCACTATTCGAGAAAAAACGGGGGTGTTTACAGGTGCTTTCGCTTTCAATCCGGTAAATGGGGAACGCATCCCGATCTGGATTACAGATTATGTATTAATGAGTTACGGAACCGGTGCGGTTATGGCCGTTCCAGCTCATGATGAACGTGATTTTGAGTTTACAACTCTGTTTTCACTGCCCATCAGAAAGGTAATTCTTCCCCCGGCATCTGAGGAGGATGAGGTTTTGGAATCGGCGTATACTGAAGCGGGAATCATGATCAATTCCGGGCCATTTACCGGAATGCCTTCGGATGAAGGAATTGAAAAGATTACAGAATGGCTGGAAGGAAAGAAAACAGGGAAACGTAAAATCAATTTTAAACTAAGAGACTGGTTAATTTCACGTCAGAGATACTGGGGAGCTCCAATTCCTATTGTGTATTGCGAGAAATGCGGCGAAGTTCCTGTTCCCGAGGATCAACTGCCGGTAAAGTTACCATACGATGTGGATTTTCGCCCCACCGGAGAATCCCCGTTAAAATATAATGAAGAATTTAAAAATGTCAGCTGTCCGCAATGTGGTGGATCTGCACAACGCGAAGTGGATACCATGGATACCTTTGTGGATTCATCCTGGTACTTTTTGCGTTATTTATCCCCTTCTTTGGATAATAGGTCATTTAATACCGAGTTAGTGAATAAATGGTGTCCGGTTGATATGTACGTGGGAGGAGCAGAACATGCCACGATGCACTTGCTGTATGCCAGGTTTATTACCATGGTTTTATACGACCTCAAGCATATCAACTTCCAGGAACCGTTTTTTGCTCTTCGTCATCAAGGAGTCATTAAGGGTCCTGATGGTCTGCGAATGAGTAAATCCCGTGGCAATGTTGTGAGTCCGGATGAATTTCTGGTAAAATACGGATCTGATGCCTTCCGGTGCTATTTGCTTTTTGGTTTTGAGTTTGAAAAAGGGGGGCCATGGAGTGATGAAGGCATAGCATCACTGGATCGTTTTTTAAACCGCGTGTGGCGTTTTTATCAGAATTACCGCTGGGTTTTTTCTGAAGAACAGCAAAGCTCAACTTTACGGAAAGAGGAAAAAGAGTTAAACAGGATACTGCATTCCTCAATTAAAGGGGCTTCAGAAGATACGGAGCGGTTTCATTTTAATACGGCCATCAGCCGGATCATGGAACTGGTAAATGGCCTGTATCGCTATACGGCAGATAAGGCGAAAGAAGAGATTAATAGCGCTTTCCTTAGAGAAGTAATTGAGAAATTGATTTTGCTCCTTGCTCCTTTTGCACCCCATTTGGGTGAAGAATTGTGGGAAAAATCAGATCATAAATTTAGTGTCTTTGACCATGGGTGGCCGCAATTTGATCCCAACGCTCTGGAGGCGGATACTATTAATTATGGAATCCTGATAAATGGAAAAGTTCGGGCCCAAATGGAAATCCCCAAAGATCTGAATACAGAGGAGATCGAAAAAAGTGCACTCCAGTTCGGTCGTATCCCTGCTTTAATTAAAGGTAAAGCCATCCGAAGAGTGATTGTTATTCCCGGCAAAGTTGTCAATATTGTGGTCAGCTGAAATCATGAACCTGTCCCATATTTTTCAGATCCCTCCCTTAACGGACTGGCTGAATCTGCTGCTGCTTTTTGCTTGCATTCCGACTTTGATTATTATTTCAGAACTAATACGTAAAAAACTTCACTGGCGTCAGGAAGCCACTCGTAAAATTGTTCATATTTCTGTAGGATTATTATTATTATTAACACCCTTACTGCTGAAGACCTCTCTTCCTTTGTTAACAGTCGCTGTTTTTTTCACCATTTTCAATTATATTGCCCTGAAAAAAAATCTCCTGCCGGGTATTCATCTGGACAAGCATAATCTTGGAACCGTATACTATGCTTTTTCCTTTTTTGTGCTGGTGCTTCTCTTTTGGGAGAATTTTAAGATTATTATTATTGCGTCCATGATGGTAATGGCAGTAGGAGATGCCGCGGCTGCAATAATCGGACATAGTTTAAAGCGTCCACATCCATATACCCTTATCCGGGATAAAAAATCATGGGAAGGTTCGTTCGGTATGGTTATTGTCAGTACAATAGCTGTATTTTTGACCTTTCTGCTATATCCACCTAATCTGGTTACTTCTAATCATACGACATTTTTTCTGTTCCTCTTTTCCTTACTTACATCAATTATTGCTGCGGTAGCAGAAGCTCTTGGAGACGGGGGTAATGATAACTTATCAGTACCACTTATTACTGCAGTTGTTCTCTATTTTCTGCTCACCGGGGGTCGGGAGCAGCATGTCCAGTTTTTCCTTGGAATGTTTATGAGCACATTGGTTATTTTAATTTCTTATAAAATTCAATTTCTGACTACCAGTGGAAGTGCTTCCGCATTTATTCTGGCATGCATAATATTCGGTTTCGGGGGATGCCAATGGACTTTTCCTATTCTCACTTTTTTTATTCTTTCCAGTATTCTTTCCAAGCTGGGGAAATCCGAGTATGAAACTATTTTTGAAAAGGGAAGCAGACGGGATTACGCACAGGTCCTTGCCAATGGGGGCATTGCAGGAATTCTGGTGATTTTATTTATCTTTTTTCCCTGGCCGGCACTTTATGTTTCATATCTGGGAGCTCTGGCGGCAGCAACCGCAGATACCTGGGCCACGGAAATCGGCATGCGGGTTGGGCAGCAACCTTATTTAATTTCCAACCTCCAACAGGTTCCGACCGGTACATCGGGAGGCGTTACACTGGCTGGCATAGTCGGTGCAGCCTCCGGATCCTTAATTCTCACCCTCAGTGGTTCTTTATTTATTAATTCGTCTGTTTTATTGATAGTTGTACTGGTGACCCTAAGCGGAATTGCAGGAAGTCTCCTGGATAGCCTGTTAGGTGCCACTGTTCAGGTACAATTCAGGTGTCCGGTATGTCATAAGATAACAGAAAAAAAGCATCATTGCAGGAATACTTTAACGGAAACTGTTTCCGGAATCAGGTGGATAAATAATGACATGGTTAATTTTTTTAATACTCTCGCCGGAGCTGTATTCTCTTTGCTTGCTTTCAGATTTTTCTTATATTGAATGCCTTCTATCTGTATTTTAAAAGTAAATAAGGTTATTTACTTTTAAATCGGGCAGGGAAGAAGAAGTGAAAATGACGAAAAGCTATAGTTCATCACAGTCTGAAAAATCTTTTAATTCCTGCGTAAACTCCCCGGATTTTCAGAAAGAAGATTACTGGGAATATTGCGATAATTGTGGATTCGGGTTAATTATCAGGAAATGTAAGTTAATATGCCCGAAATGCGGTTTTTTCCATAGCTGTTCGGAACCTTAGATCAGCGGTTTGAAAGGAATTAGGGAATGAGTTTGTATCAAAAACATATATTTATCTGTGAAAATTCCCGTGATGAATCGGACAGCCGCGGCTCCTGCAGCCAGAAGGGAAGTCCGGCACTTCGAATAAAATTTAAAGAAGAAATTACCAGAAGAGGCTAAAGAACAGGATCAGAATTAACAATTCCGGTTGTCTGGGAACCTGTAATCAGGGAATTTCCATGGTCATTTATCCCGACAGTATCTGGTATGGAAAGATTTCTGAAAACGATATAGCTGAAATTGTTGAAAAATCAATACTTAAAGACAAAATTATTGATCGCCTTCTGATGCCTTTTATGCGAAAAAAACTATAAGATAAAATTACACGTCCTTATCTGGAACGGTACTTTCTAATTCCGGAACAGGGGATACGCTAATCTCTGCAGATCAATAATGCCGGCAATTGATACCATGTTTTTCTATGATCCCGGGTATTAGAATCTTGCCAATCTAAAAATTGTATTCAATAAGCTCTTCCGTCAAATCTGTTTTGAATCTTCTCATCTTGCTTAAACCGTAATATTCATCATTTTACCGTTTACAACCGGAGTTATATTTTTGACATTCTGTATTCATTGCGCAATCAAATAAGCATTTATTTATTTGTGATAATTAGCCTTAACAGAAAGATTACAGAGGAACATTTTCATTTTAACCGGGGGCAATGTTTAGGATGCTTCCTTCGCAGGAATCTATTTGCCTGACTAAACACAACTGTATTTAATTATTTGATTTACATACAATATTTCTTATATTCTGCGAGCTTGTGATGGTCATATGGCAGCAAAAATATTTTGGAATTTAAAATTGCTTCCATGTACCACAGAAAGATATGGAACGATCATCCTGAAATAAAAGACCGGAAAAAGTTGTGGCAAGAAGTACCATAGATGGGTGTAATATAAGGTTAATTCTGGAATATGACGGAACGAATTATTGTGGTTGGCAGAGTCAGTCAGACGGGAATACAATTCAGGATTTTGTTGAAAGTGCAATATATCAGTTGACGCAGGAAAGAGTTCGGGTAATAGGAGCCGGAAGAACTGACGCAGGAGTACATGCAAGGGGACAGGTAATTAATTTTCCTTTGAAAAAAGCTCTACCCATCAACAAAATTTATTTGGGATTGAATTCCTACCTCCCCGCTGATATTGTTGTCAAATTAGCGGAAGAGGTTCCGGTGGAATTTCATGCCCGTTTTGATGCCCAAAAAAGGATTTACCAGTATTTTATTTCGCTAGAAAGGACTGCTGTATTTCGTGATTTCTGTTGGCAATTGTTTTACAAATTGGATATGTCCCTTTTACAATCTATGGCAGGGATAATTGTCGGAAATCACGATTTTTCGTCGTTTGCCCGTCATGAGACACAGACTAGAGGAAAAACCTGTCGTGTCAGTGAATCCACCTGGCGGATACAGGATGAATATCTTATTTACCGGATCGTGGCAAATCGTTTTCTGCATGGCATGGTTAGAACTATTGTAGGTACAATGATTGATGTGGCCCGTGGCCGGTTCGACCTGACAGAGTTTAATGCCATCTTTCAAGCCCGGGATCGCAACAGAGGTGGACAAACCGCTCCACCCCGCGGATTATTTTTAGAGGAGGTTATTTATTAATAAAAGGTTTAGGAAATATTAATCATGAAAGTATTAAATGGTTTATTGGTTTTAATTGTTTTTATTTTAATCAATGCAACCTGCGATTCTAATAAAGATGAACAAAGAGCCCATGAGGACAGCCTGTTTCTTCAAAGTGCTTATGCCCAGACTGATTCCAGTGACAGAATTAGTGCATCTGTTGATATTATAGAATCACGACAGAATGCCATTACCCGGGCGGTTTCCAAGGTAAGTCCGGGAGTTGTAGGAATTTCGGTTATTCAGATTAAAAAGTATGTACAGCGGAGCCCATTCTTAAATGATCCTTACTGGCAGTATTTTTTCCCTGAGTTGTTCCGGGATCGTGTATATGAACAACGTGTTCAGGGATTGGGCAGTGGTTTCCTCATTTCCGGGGATGGTTATATTCTCACCAATGACCATGTAGCAGGGGACGGTGTTGAGATTATTGTGACTTTACCGGGGGGTGAACGCCACAAGGCGAATTTGGTTGGCACAGATAAAGTATCGGATATCACACTTCTTAAAATCGATGGGCAGAATTTTCCTTTTATGGAATTCGGAAATTCAGATGATCTTATGGTGGGTGAATGGGTCATTGCTCTGGGTAATCCCTTTGGGCTGTTTGAATTGAGCAATCAACCGACAGTGACTGTGGGGGTAATAAGTGCTATAAACAGGGACTGGGGAAGAATTCCTGAAACCGGCCGAGTTTACATGGATATGATTCAAACGGATGCAGCTATTAATCATGGAAACAGCGGCGGCCCTCTGGTGAATTCACTGGGGCAGGTAATTGGAATGAATACATTTATTTATACAGGCAGCCGATATCAGGAAGGCTTTGTGGGAATAGGATTTGCTATCCCTATTAACAAGATCCGTACTGTGGTCAAACAGTTAAAGGAAGAAGGTGGTGTGAACCGTAATTATTGGATAGGTTTCAAAGTTCAGGATTTGAATTCATTAATCATCCGGGCACTGGGCTTGAAGGTTGATCATGGGGTTATTGTTACACAGGTTGAGGATGGAAGCTCGGCGGAGAAGGCGGGCTTGAAAGCGGAGGATGTGATCATCAGTGTGAATAATACCCCGATTTCCAATGCGGATAATATGGTGAAAATTTTAGAGGACATGGACTTACAGGTGGGTAGCTTATTGAACTTTAATATTATTAGAAATGGCAGGGAACAAAGTTTAAACATGAAACTGCTGGAGAAATAAATTCTGCTATGATTAAAAGATATTCATTACCGGAAATCAGCCGGATTTGGGAAGATGAAAATAAATATTCCGTCTGGCTGCAAATCGAAATTTTAGCCTGTGAGGCCCAGGCAAAACTGGGGGTTATACCGGCAGAAGTTGTTCCCATCATTCGTCAAAAAGCCCGGTTTGATGTTCAGCGTATTCTGGAAATTGAAGAAACAGTCCAGCATGATGTCATTGCATTTTTGACGAACCTTTCAGAGCATGTTGGTCCTGAAGCCCGCTATATTCATTACGGAATGACATCTTCAGACATCCTGGATACCACGCTGGCAGTGCAAATGAAACAGGCAGGAGAATTAATTCTTCAAAAACTGTCCGAACTGAAAAATATACTTGCTGCACAGGCAAAAAAATATAAAGATACGGTAATGGTTGGACGAACACATGGTATTCATGCCGAGCCCATTACTTTCGGACTAAAGCTTGCCCTCTGGTACAGTGATACACAACTGAGTATCCAGCGCATGGAAAATGCGATTGAACATATCGCAGTCGGACAGATATCTGGTGCAGTGGGTACCTATGATCATCTGGATCCTTCTATAGAAATATATGTCTGCGAGAAGATGGGCCTGGAACCGGCACCCATTTCCACCCAGATCATTCAGCGTGACCGGCATGCGGAGTACTTGAATACTCTGGCATTAATAGCCGCCGGTCTGGAAAAGATCACTACTGAAATTCGTCATTTGCAAAAAACAGAAGTCCTGGAAGTGGAGGAACCATTCGGTAAAGGGCAGAAAGGATCCTCAGCCATGCCCCACAAAAAGAACCCTATAATTTGTGAGCGGGTTAGCGGATTAGCTCGGTTGCTACGTGGTTTTGCCATTACCGGTATGGAAAATATCGCCTTGTGGCACGAACGGGATATTTCTCATTCCAGTGTGGAACGGATTATAATACCTGATGCGACTATTACGCTTTACTATATGCTTTATAAAATGATTCAAGTGTTAAAAGATATGACGGTTTATCCGGAGAACATGAAAAGAAATCTTGAAAAGACACATGGACTTATTTATTCGCAACCGGTTTTACTTAAATTGATTGAAAAGGGATTAAGCCGTGAAAAAGCGTATCAGCTGGTTCAGAAAAATGCCATGGCCGTATGGGAAACCGCAAGAGAATTTACCGATCAGCTTAAAAATGATCCGGAAATTTGTCAGTACCTGGAACCTTCTGAAATTGATTTAATTTGTAATTTGGAAAACCGCTTAAAAAATGTAAATTATATTTTTAAGAAACTTAAACTTATATAAGTTGGAGGAATTTGTGAAAGTTCAAGAAAAATTTGTTGAAGGCCGGACAAAAAGTCTCTATCCTACGGATCAGAACGACCATCTTCTAATGGAATTTTCTGATACTCTGCCTTTCGAAACAGGAAAAAAATCTACTATCAAAGGGAAGGGCATTATTAATTCCGAAATTTCGTCATTTTTATTCGGATATCTTCAAAGTTACAATGTGCCGACTCATTTTATAAAAAGAATTGATGATAAAAGTTCACTGGTAAAAAAACTTTCAATGATTCCTCTGCAAATGTTGATTTGGAATACGGCAACGGGCAGTTTGTCCAAAAGGCTGGGAATTGCAGATGGTACTATTCTGGAAACGCCGGTTCTGGAATATTATCTGAAAGATGCAAAGTTAAAAAATCCGATGATTAATGACTATCATGCCTATGCATTGGGATTATGTGATCGCAATGACATGAGTGCGGTGGTTAGAATCGGGACAAAAGTAAATGCTGTACTCAAATCATTTTTTCAGAGGAAAAATCTGGCTCTGGTAAATTTTACACTGGAATTTGGCAAATCGGGACACCAGGTTATGCTGGGGGACGAAATTTCGCCCGACACATTTAACGTGTGGGGGATAAACAAGGATGGTAAATTTGATAAAAAAACCTTCCATTTATCTGCAGAAACAGCAAAACAACTCTATCCAAAACTGCAGGAAATCATACTCAAATAAAATGAGGTATTGATTTGGTTCCTATTACAAAATATGGATTTGGTCTGGTAGTGGGCAGCTGGATTCTTTTTGTGGTCATTTTCGTTCTTTCAATAATATTCGGGCAACCCATCCTGATAATCATGACGGTGCTGTCCTGCATTTTGAGTATCTTTAACTTACTATTTTTCCGTGATCCGGAACGGAATATCCCTCAAAATTCTCAGGCCATTTTATCCCCTGCGGATGGAAAAATCATGAAAATCACTGAAGTTAAAGAAAATGATTTTTTTGATGCAGAGGTGAGGCGAGTGAGTATTTTCCTTTCGATTTTCAATGTTCATGTAAACCGTTCACCCATTAGCGGGAAAGTAGAACATTTCAGTTATCGGCAGGGATCATTTCTTCCGGCTTTCAAAGAAGCAGCATCTGTTGAGAATGAGCAGAGTGTTATCGGAATTTTGGATGAAAAAGGTCGAAAGGTCATGTTCACTCAAATAGCAGGTATACTGGCAAGAAGAATTGTCTGTGAATTGCGGGAAGGATATCAGACCACAGCGGGTGAGCGCATGGGTATGATCCAGTATGGTTCACGGGTTGATGTTTATTTTAAGGCTGATCAGGTAGACCTTAGGGTAAATGTCGGTGATAAAGTAAAAGGGGGAGAATCAATCATAGGGGTTTTCAGGTGAAAGTAAAAACCAATTGGGTTCCCAGCGCCTTTACTATGGCTAACATGTTTTGCGGCTATTTTTCGGTTATTCTTTGCACAAGTGGTAAATTTGTCCAGGCGGCATGGCTAATTGTTGCGGCAGCTGTGCTGGATACCCTGGATGGGAAAATTGCTAGATTTGCCAAAGCTGATTCGCGATTTGGAGTAGAGTATGATTCTCTGGCTGATGTGATTTCCTTTGGCTTCGCACCTTCATTTCTTGCTTATAAAATGGTATTCAGTTCCTGGGGAACTCTGGGGATGCTAATCAGTGTGAGCCCTCTGGTTTTTGGTTCTATCCGCCTGGCTCGTTTTAACATACGTCTGAAAGGAACAACCAAAGAGTTTTTTGAAGGACTTCCGATTCCGGCTGCTGCTGTTACCATAGCCACATTTCTGGTATTTAACTTCTCATTCTGGGGATATTTGCGTTGGGAAAAAGTTTTTCTTTTTCTGGTCATTGCTGTCTCTGTGCTAATGGTTACCAGTATACGTTATGAAACCGTTCCCAGTTTTTCTTTGCAAACCGGTGTTGAAAACCGCAGTAAATTTCTGGTTTTTGTGGCGGGCATAATACTGGTGATATTTTTCCCTCAGGAAGTATTCTTCCCTCTGGCTGTATTGTATGTTTTTTCAGGACCTTTCTATCTTACTCTTTCTGTATTACGTGGGGATTCAGACAAAAAGACCGAAAAGAAGAAGGATGATAAAGAATGAAAGTTGTTATTAAAGTACGCCTGAAAAATGGTATCCTGGATCCACAGGGGAAAACTGTGAATAATGCATTGCATCATCTTGGTTTTTCGACTGTGGAGAATGTTCGCATCGGAAAATTAATAGAACTGGATATGAAGGAGAATAACAGAAATGAAGCCCATGTGAAGATTGAAGAAGCCTGTAGGAAATTACTTGCAAATCCTGTTATTGAGGATTACACTTACGAAATAGCCGAGGATTGAATTGAAAGTAGGAATTATTGTTTTTCCCGGTTCCAATTGTGACCATGATATGTATTATGCCGTAAAGACAATGTTAGGAGATCAAACTCATTTCATATGGCATCAGGAAGCATCTCTTAAGGGTTTTGATGCGGTTGTACTTCCCGGAGGATTCTCTTACGGAGATTACCTTCGCGCCGGCGCTATTGCCCGGTTTTCACCAATTTTACAGGAGGTTGTTCACTTTGCTGAAATGGGAAAGAAAGTGCTTGGTATCTGTAATGGTTTTCAGGTCCTGACTGAAAGCGGTCTTCTTCCCGGTGCCCTAATGAGAAACCGTAATTTGCGTTTTATCTGCAAAAATGTTTATATTCGAGCAGAGAATATAGATACAATCTTTACCAGTAAAATGAAAAAGGGTCAGACTTTATCAATCCCGGTGGCTCATGGCGAAGGAAATTATTTTATTGGTGATGCCGGTTATCAGGGATTGATAGATAATAATCAGATTGTATTCCGTTATTGTTCTGCAGAGGGAAAATTAACAGACACCGATAATCCCAATGGTTCCAGAGATTCCATTGCCGGAGTCATTAATAAGAAAGGGAATGTTCTCGGCATGATGCCTCATCCGGAAAGAGCTATAGAGCAAATACTCGGCTCTGCTGACGGTCGTTATCTGTTTGAATCGATGATTTCTTAGAACATAGGGAGATTTAACCCGATGAGAAAAAAAAGTCTGGGCTGGATGTTCGTAATCATCTTGTTAGGAGCGTTCATTGGGAGTGCGTTGGGTGAAATTCTGGCATTCATTTTACCCCAGGGTGTAGTGAAAGAGTTTTTTCTGCGGTCTGCAGTATTCACACTCGGTCCGACGACTTTGGATATTATTATACTCACTTTTACTCTTGGTTTCAGTCTGAAGCTAAATGTTATCGGTGTACTGGGAATAGCAATTGCAGCTTACTTCCTGCGTTGGGTGCAATAACCATTTACTTGGGTCCGAAACCCCTGAACTTATTCGGGGTTTAAATTATATCATAATAATATAAGGAGTTATATATGTTTGGCATAGGCCCCCCTGAATTAATCGTGATCTTTCTGATTATTCTTATTCTGTTCGGCGCAAAAAGATTACCCGAATTAGCCCGGTCTTTAGGTCGTTCCATCAATGAATTCAAAAATGCGACTCAGAATATTAAAAATGATTTGGACATTAAAGGAGACAATCATTCGATTCCGGAAGATAGATCGGAAACAGAAAAGATGAAACCGGATAGCGACACGACTCAGAAAAAAGACAGGAGTGATCTGGCGGGTTAACTGTAAAGATAATTTTTAAGTATTTGAGTTCTCCCCCTGGAAGGTAAATCCAAATTTTGTTTTTATACGATTATCAGCCGTTCCCTTCAGACACAGGAGGAGGCATTTTAAGCCGGAGTTGACTGCCCGCATTTAGATGATGATGTACATTTGTCTGATCTGCGGGCCAATTATTTTATATTTACAAACCATAATTTATGGGGAAAATAATATTTGTCAATTGCATTGAAAAAGGAATTTATTGTATCTTGACTAAATTATTGTGAGTATATATAATTGTAAATTTTCGTCTAATAAAATGTCTTTCCCCAAATTAGTTATTGAAGTTATAAAATTGGATTTATTTCTATGGGAAATGCAAAGATAAAAAGAGTACTTATTGTTGAAGATGAGCCTGATCTGGCGGCGGTTTTCGTAAATCTGCTCGATATTTTTGGATTAAATTGTACTGTGGCGGAAAATGCAAAGTCTGCCCAACATATTATTACTAATGAAAAATTTGATTTTTTTATCATAGATTTGACCCTGCCTGATTTATCGGGAATTGACCTTTACCGGGATATTGTATTAAATTACCCAGAATATAAAGGACAGGTTATTTTTACCAGTGGTATGAACATATCCGATGAACTCAACCAAATTATGGTAGATGATAACACGTCTTTTTTAGCAAAGCCCTTTTCGATGGAAAAATTAAAAAAAGCACTGGAAAAGTGG
>Ga0315555_1001401_pt1 | contig 17325 bp, 5 predicted proteins | sample SalMarSW160380MG_FD_202113 | JGI IMG/M metagenome (GOLD analysis project Ga0315555, IMG submission 202113) | Salt marsh sediment microbial communities from the Plum Island Ecosystem LTER, Massachusetts, United States - Salt Marsh Sediment SW1603-80 ... | reverse complement strand
TGGGACTCGCTGGCCATAAACCTCTCTGATCATGGCTTAAACTCTATTCTCTTCATGGGTCCTGATTCGGGTTGGATTGCTGGATATGATATTGTTCTTAGAACCACCGATGGTGGTTTGAGTTGGGGTCCTGTATTCAGTGGCAATGATTTTACCGATATATTTTTCCTTTCAGCTGCTGATGGTTGGTTGTTGACCTATAATAAGGTATATAAAACCAGTAATGGGGGTTCCGGTTGGAATGAGATTATTGTTAATCCAATGATGGCCCTGGAATTCAATGGAATCTTTTTTATCAGCCCGGATACTGGTTTTGTTATCGGGGATAGTCTCGGAAAATATTTCTATGATCGTCGCGGTATAGTATATAAAACGGTGGATGGAGGAATTACCTGGAACCTCATCCAAACGCCGATAGAAGTATTATGGTGGAATGATATTTTCTTTACAGATGCCCGGCATGGTTGGGCGGTGGGATGGTCCACCTTATGGAACCTGAACGCATATAATACAATTTATACCACGGATGGGGGAGCAAATTGGGTCGCACAAGAGCCACCCCTTGGTTGGAGCGCTTCTTCTGCCATATTTTTTATTAATCCGGAAGTTGGCTGGAGGGTAGGATATTCCGGGGCTATCCTTAAAACCACCAGCGGCGGCAACCTCACACCTGTTATCAGGCCGGCGGTTAATTCCGGTATTCCCGAACGCGTACATTTATATCAGAATTACCCCAATCCTTTCAATGCAAGCACGAATATCGAATTCCGAATTCCCAATGCGGAATTCACCACGTTAAAAATATACAATCTAATAGGACAGGAAATAGCCGTTTTGTTGTCTGAGAATCTTAAAGCCGGTAGCTACCAATGCAGTTGGAATGCGGCAGGATTAGCCAGCGGGGTATACCTGTACAAACTTAAAGCCGGGGAGTATATGGAAGTTCGTAAAATGATTCTGATGAAGTAAGTATCAAATGATCATCTGCGTCTGATATAAAAAATATACAGACGGTTCTTATTTGACAGGATTAACCGGATAAAGCAAATTGCCCGTTCTTTCTTACATTCTGTTAATCCTGTTCACCCGTTTCATTTTAATTCCTTTTATATGTGTTTCACCTTTGGGTGCATACTTTATTTGCGAGAATCAAAATCCGATCACCCTCTTTCCTTCCTTATAAATGATGCTCCCTTCAGACCATTTATCCCTTGTAAAAATATCCGAAAATGATGATATTAGTACCAAGGTAAGCGGGTGTGTTGAAATATGAAGATAAAACCAACTTCCTGCTGCAGATGGATTCTGATTCTTTTACCCCTTTTATCATACACCCTGTTGGCCCAGGAACCGGGCAATATTCTTTCTTATACGGTTTACCCCGCCAGCATCGAAATTCAATGCAGCCAGGCAAGGGTCCGGGTGACGGCCTATGCCAGCGACATTTTCCGGATAGACATCAAGCCGGACAGCGTGATGTTCGATCCGTTAGCCATTCCGGAACTAGCCGACAGCCTGTTAAATTTTTCTTTCCAGGTACAGGACTCTTCCACGACTTTAAAAATCATTTCACCCGGCTATTCCATCGAATTTCAGAAATCTCCCTTTTCTTTCACCGTCAGCAACGCAGCCGGTAAGACCATATTGGAATTGGAAAACCATGGCGTGCAGTGGAATTCCGGCACCAGCGAAATTCAGTATAAAATGCAGTCCGATGACCACTTTTACGGGTTCGGGGAGAAGAGTATCGATCTGGATAGGCGGGGCCACGCTTTCGGTATGAGAAATCAGGCTATTTTCGGATATGATGGCCCACTTGAAGAAATGAACATCAATATCCCCTTCTTCCTGTCACTGCAGGGATACGGAATGTATTTCCACATGAGTTACCCTGGATATTTCGATCTGGGCCAGTCGAATCCATTCAGCTGGTTTTATCGCAGCGGTGGGGAACGCTGGATGCAATTTTATATTTTTGTGGCGGACAATCCCAAGAATACTCTGCAATCCTATACCTGGCTCAGCGGGAGATCACCACTGCCACCAGCCTGGGCACTAGGATTCGTGCAATCAAAATTCGGGTACCAGAATGAACTGGAAGCCAGGCAGGTGGTTACCACCTTCCGGCAAAAAGGAATTCCTCTGGACGGACTAATACTGGACCTGTTCTGGTTTACCAATATGGGGGACTTCCAATGGGAGGTGAGCCGCTTTCCGGATCCAACCATAATGATGAATGATTTTCTTTTTCAGGGCGTTCGAACTGTTCTGATTACCGAACCTTATATTATGACCAACTCTATCAATTATAATCCGGCCGCGAACAATGGCTATCTGGGGGAAACCCCGGACGGGCAGACTTACGTTCTTCCCAATTTCTGGTATGGCTCGGCTGCCCTGCTGGATTATACCAATCCTTCGGCACAGGCATGGTGCTGGACCCTGTATGATCCGCTGATCAATCAGGGAGTAGGAGGATGGTGGACGGATCTGTGCGAGCCGGAATTGCATCCGGACGATATGCAGCATTACTGGGGGGAGGCCCGCCGGGTGCACAATATCATGAACCTGCTCTGGAGCCAGATTCTCTATGATCATTACCAGCAATCGGGAAACCAGCGCCTTTTTAACCTCACCCGCAGCGGGTATGCCGGCTCCCAGCGCTACGGCGTTATCACCTGGAGCGGCGATGTACAGCGCAGCTTCGGCGGGCTACAGGTACAGCCGATGTTGATGCAGTCTCTGGCTTTATCCGGTATTCCCTATCACAATTCGGACATCGGAGGGTTTGCCGGACCGGCCACCACTCCCGAACTTTATGCCCGCTGGATTCAATACGGGGCATTCTGCCCGCTCATGCGTCCACACAGTTCCTTCCAGAGTGTGGAACCATGGGCATTTACCGCTGAAGTCGAAACCATTGCGGTCAATTTTATCAAATTACGAGCCTCTTTATTTCCCTATAATTACAGCTATGCATACCAGACCTGGCAAACCGGGCTGTCCATTGTGCGGCCCCTGGTCCTGGAATACCCGGAAGATACTCATACCCGCAATCTGGGTGATCAGTATTTATGGGGTGAATCGTTCCTGATTGCCCCGGTGATGGGAGCAGGCTGGTACCCCAGAAACGTCTACTTACCGGAAGGTCAGTGGATCAATTTCTGGACCGATGAGATATACCCTGGTAATCAGACTATGAGTGTGGTTGAACCGTTATCGGGAATGCCGATCTTCGTCAAAGCCGGATCTATTATTCCCCGCCGGTTAGTGAAGGATTTTATAATGCAATCACCGGCAGATACGCTCATTGTAGAAGTATATCCGGGTAATCAGGGCAGCTTTTCCTTATACGAAGACGATGGTTTAACGCTTGCTTATCAGCAAGGGGCGTATGCACTTACTACGCTGGCCTTTGACCGCAACGGTACGGAGCTGGAATTGTCAGTAGGCACACCCGCCGGGAGCTATGCCGGTCAGCCCGACCGGCGCACACTGCTGTATGTCATCCATTTAAGTGACGGACCGCCGGACAGCCTGGTCTGGAATGGAAGGACGCTAAGCAGTCAGCCCGATTCACTGGCGCTCATGGCCGCCGGTGAGGGGTGGTCCTACAATTCCACCCGCCACCGGACCTATATCCTGGGAGAGCATTCCATTTCAGAGCCCGTAGCAGCCATCATGTACGGATTTAACATGCTCAACCAGATTTCATCCCCTCAAAACATTTCCGGCGATTTCCGGCTGTACCAGAACTATCCCAATCCCTTTAATCCCAGCACCACCATTGAATTTGCCCTGCCCAAAGCAGGAAATGTTACTTTAAAGATTTACAACATCCTGGGCGAAGAAGTCACCACCCTGCTTTCTGCTTCCCTGCTTTCCGGTCACTATCAGTACAAGTGGGATGCCTCCGGTTTGGCCAGTGGAGTTTATCTCTACAGGCTGCAAGCAGGTGATTATGTTGAAACCAGGAAGATGATTTTAATGAGGTAAAAAAATAGTGAGATGGTCAATTATAAAAAACTAAAATTCGGGGGTGCTGTATGAAGTATCAACGTTATCTTTTAATGCTACTGTTCTTTTTTTCGGTAATTCCGCTTTTTTCACAGGAACGGGTAAGCAACAAGTACCGTCCGGATTACCCGCTTCTGGTCAAACCCCAGAATCACGATCCCAACTTTAAGAATTTTCCCCAGAAATCTTTTTATGAATCCCGCAATAATTGGCGGGCCATTATAGACTCCACCTGGGGGCCCGGCTTATCCCTAACAGATAAGTTATTGATATTCGACCGCTATACCACTGCTTTACGAGCGGAGTTTGACGGCTTTTTATCCCTGGGAATGGACTTCACCGACTGGGATTCTCTAAGTGATCATTATCGCACGATGATTGATAGCACAACCAGCCGGGGTGGCTTTTCCGCAATTATGAGTCAACTGGCCAATGCATTAAGAGATGCTCACACCCGGGCCGTTGATACCGGTGTGACCTGGACACCGCTGAATCCGGGTATTCCATTATTGATACTATCCGGCTATACAACAATTGAACATTTCGGTACCGTACTTACTGCCCTGCCGGACAGTACGTTGCTGGTTTTAAGAGCCGTCCCCAATCACCCTCTGGGTCTGCAACCCGGTGATATTGTATTGGGCTATGAAGGCGTTCCCTGGAAAATTTTAGTGCGGGATTTGCTCGCTGCCGGGCTGCCTTTTGTACCTAACGGTATCGGTGCCGCCAGCGCCTATTCAGATTTTCTATTGCTGGGCGCCGGTATGAACTGGCATCTGTTCGATACCATAGATATCGTTCAGTACTCCACCGGTGATACTTTGCATCTCCCTGTCGCCCCGATGATCAACCTGAATGTGCCGCACATGTTGAATAATGAGCAGGTTAAAATTCCCGGGATTCCCTTTCCAACTTATTTTAATGATCAGTTAGTTACTTATGGGATTTTGAATAATACCAATATCGGATATATTTATCTTTTTGCAGAGTGGCCGGAAGAAACGGCTGATCAGCAATTCGCCCAGGCGGTAAGTGCTCTCCGGAATACCGATGGATTGATTATTGATATGCGGTTAAACTTTGGCGGATGGGCATTGTTTGACGAGGCTTTTGATATCTTATTCGGGGAGTTTTCCTTCACTATTAATGATGCCTATCGCAGTAGTCCATCTACTCTTTCTTTAAGTCCAGTACCAAACGCCGGCTATTATCAAATTGATGGATTGACCCCCACCTCATTATATGAACATCCGATAGCGGTATTGTTAGGACCAACCTGCATAAGCATGGGAGACGTTACCGCTCAGCGGTTTCGTTACCACCCCATGGCTGCCTTTTTTGGCAAACCTCCCGGAGCCAGTATGGGAGATAACCTGGATCTCACAGGTTTTACTGACTGGGTTTTACGCTATTCCATCGGTGACATGTTTCATGTCAATCAACCGGGCCAATACCTTAACCGGGCGGAGTTTCCAATCGATTACCCGGTCTGGCACAATCCGGATGACGCCGCTAATGGAAGAGATGCAGTGGTTGAAAGGGCGCTGGAATGGATCACTAATTTATCTTATGCCCATGATGTATCTGTTTCTAATTCCTATTTTACATACGGTGATTCGGTCCATATCTCGGCCATTGTTGAAAATCCCAATCAGCATGAGCTGAATGTCAGCATTTCTTTGGATAACTTTGATTATGTGACCATTGATTCGTCTGTTTTATATAATGATGGTCTGCATGGAGATGGCGAAGCCGGGGATAGCCTATGGGCTGGCTATTATATCCCTCCCAATTTAGAGGAATCATTTTTAGTGAGTGTCACTACCGAAGACTCGGCAGCCGGTACCATCCGGACTCTTCCCCATCTCAGTCCATTTACCGGTATTGGCCCCGTTGTTTTCGAGGATTACCATGATTTTGGTATCTCCCCCTCCCCACCCTATCCCTATTTTGGTTTCAAACTGGTATTGAAGAATATGGGTTTGGTTTCTCCGGCACGTTCGGTAACTGCAGAAGTCGTTCTCTATGATACCTTTTTAGTCAAGGCCATCGAGAATAATAACCAGGGCTTTGGCGACATTAATCCCGGTGAAACCCGGGAAAGTCCCAATTGGTATTTTTTCTATGTCGACAGCATACCCCCCAACCTGGATTTTGATTTCAAGCTAAATATTTACAGTAATGGTTATCTGTTCTGGCAAACGGATATTTCAGTAATAACGGGAATCGAAGTCAGTGAATCTGCCCAGCCGCGTTCTTATGAATTATATCAGAATTATCCCAATCCCTTCAATCCGGTCACTACCATTAAATTTGCTCTGCCCAAAGCTGGAAATGTTACTTTAAAGATTCTCAACATCCTGGGCGAAGAAGTCACTACCCTGCTTTCGGCTTCCCTGCTTTCCGGTCACTATCAGTATGAGTGGGATGCCAGTGGAATGGCGAGCGGGGTGTATTTTTACCGGCTACAAGCGGGAGATTTTGTGCAAACCAAAAAGCTTATGTTAATCCGTTAAAAGAAAAAGTTTATCCACCTTCCCAAAAGGAATTTTTGGAAGAGATGAAAAAAAATAACAGAAGGCGACTTTAGCAGGTTTAAAAAAAGTCGCCTTTTTCATTTTCCGATCTATTAAAATTGACTACCGGCTAATAAATCCATAATTTATACAGTGAAGATTCAAACAGAATAGTACGCTTACTGGCTGGCCGGGAATTTTATTCGCATGGGTATGGGTTAAATTCTGAAAGTGAATTCCCATGATAAATTTTAACCGGAATCTCTGGGTAATCATCACCGTTCTTCTTTTACCGGTGCTGCCCTACCCGCAATCCAATGATCTCCAATTTGAGCATGTTACAGTAGAAAATGGCTTATCCAATAACAATGTGCAGTGCATTCTTCAGGACAGACAGGGCTTCATGTGGTTCGGGACCTCTGATGGTTTAAATCGTTGGGATGGCTATACAGTTAAAATCTTCACCAAGGATGCAAATGATTCCAATTCCATATCCGATAATTATATTACCGCACTTCATGAAGATTCTTCAGGATTAATCTGGATAGGAACCAGTACCGGATTGAATAGATTTGATCCCAAAATCGAAAAATTCACCCATTATTTTTTAGACCAGAATAATCCCAATAGCATTAGCGATGATTATACTTTTGTTATATTTAAAGATAGTCTTGAAAACATTTGGATTGGCACCGGGCATGGTCTTAACCGTTTTAATTGTCAAAATGACAACTTTACCCGCTATTTTTTCCCGGGCCAACTTGATTCGGTAAGTACTGCATGGAATAACAATATCATTAGCGCAATTAATGAAAGTAAAGATGGTAAACTGCTATTGGCTACAATGAATGATTTTCTACTATTTGATACTAAAACTGAAGAGATTTCGATTATACCTGGTATAATTCCAGAAAAGAAGCATTGGCCATTAGTATACACAATATTTAAAGACGGACTGCATAAGTTATGGATCGCCATTGCTAATCAAGGTATTGCTGAATATAATTCTAACACAGGTTTGATCCGATTTTATAAACCTGAACCGCAAAATCTTAACGGTTTGGGTATTAACGTCGTCCCAACCTCTTTTTGTGAAGATAAGTCGGGAAATTTGTGGATTGGTACCGCCAACCAAGGTTTATATATCTTTGACCGGGTTAGCAAACACTTTACAAACTACAAACCTATTAATAATGATGAAAAAAAATTAAACAGTGATGCTATATCATGCATTTATAAAGATAAACAAGGTAACATCTGGATCGGAACAGAAGATAATGGCATCAATATGGTGCGCAAATGGAAAAAACCATTTAGCTACTATGTTCACGATCCGCAAGACAAAAATAGCCTTGCCGCCGGAGAAGTTTCAAATTTTTATGAAGATAAGAATGGAATAGTATGGATAACCAATCTACGCAGCGGCGTTAGCCTGTTCGATCGAAACAGCGGAAATTTTACACACATCACCCATGATCCGCAAAATCCGGCTAGTTTAAGTGAGGGTATGGTCTATGCTATTTGTGAAGATAAATATGGTGATACCTGGTTTGCAACTGAACCTGATCTCACATGCCTGAATCGAAATACCGGCACGTACATACATTATCGGCACAACCTGGACAATCCTAAAAGTCATGCTTACACACATACCTTATGTTGTTATGAAGATCAACAGGGAACCATGTGGTTCGGAACTGCAAATGCCGGTCTGGAACGATTTAACCGTGCCGACGAAACTTTTGATCATTTTAAACATGATCCAGCTGATTCAAATAGTATTAGCGATAACGCTGTTTTTGCATTATTACAGGATAAAGTAGGCAATTTCTGGATAGGGACCCAGGATGGTCTTTGTCAGCTAATTCTTGACAGTACCGGAGAGGAAAAGTTTATTAGCTATCGGCAAAGTCCGATTAACCAGGCAAACAATAAAGGAAAGTTGATTTTAGCGATTTATGAAGACCGGATCGGGCGTCTCTGGATCGGTACCGATACAGGATTGTCTTTGTTCGACCGGGCAAAGAAAAGTTTTAAGGCGACCCTCGGAAATGATGATTTACCCCACGAGGCCATATGGGGCATTTTAGAGGATGATCAGGGACTCCCTGATGGCAAGGCAGGAAACCTCTGGCTACGGACACTGCGGGGAATCGTAAAATTTAATCCGGAAACCGGAAAATTACGGGTTTACGATGAACGTGACGGCTTGAAGTATTGTAAGTCGATCAAATCAGGTTTTGCGGCTTTTTATAAAACAAAAAACGGCGCGATCTATTCTGGTGGTATGAATAGTATAACCGTCTTTCATCCAGATAGCCTGTTAGACAATCCCGATCCGCCTAAAATTGTGTTTACTGATTTTAAAATAAACTATAAAACAGTCGGGATCGGACCCAATTCGCCATTAAAACAATCCATTGCCACCATAGATAAAATAAAGCTGGATTATCATCAAAACATCATTTCCTTTGAGTTCGCAGCGCTTGATTTTAACGCGCCTGCTAAAAATCAATATGCCTATAAACTGGAAGGGGTCAATCCCGACTGGGTTTACACCGATGCATCACGCCGCTTTGCCAGCTATACCAACCTCGATCCCGGCGAATACACTTTCCGTGTAAAAGCCTCCAACAACGACGGTGTTTGGAATGAGCAAGGCGTCTCAGTTCGAATTATTATAACCCCGCCCTGGTGGAAGACCGGCTGGGCTTACGGTTTGTACTTATTGTTATTTGTGTCACTGATTTATGGCGCCTGGCGTTTTCAACTGAATCGATTAAAGATGAGACATCAACTGGAAATGGAACATCTTCGCACGGAGAAGTTAGAGGAAGTGGACCGGATGAAATCACATTTCTTTGCCAATATCTCCCACGAATTCCGCACCCCGCTCACTTTAATATTGGGCCCGCTGGAACGCCTGGTTTCCCGCTCAAAGGAGGAGGATTCGCAGCAGGACATGAAAATTATGCAGCGCAGCGCCCGCCGCCTGCAACGCCTTATTAACCAGCTTCTGGATTTGTCTAAGTTAGAGGCGGGACAGATGAAACTGCAAGTACGCGAGGAGAATATCGTCGTTCTGCTGCGCAGCTTTGTGCAGGCTTTTGAATCACTGGCCAAAATGAAAAATATCAAATTGGTTTTTAAAGCAGATCAGGAAAAAATTAAAGGATATATTGACCGAGATAAACTGGACACCATTATCAATAATCTGTTGTCCAATGCCTTTAAATTTACCTCGGAGGAAGGAAGGATTTCGGTGACAGTAAATAACCCCCCTGTATCCCCCCTTATATATAAGGGGGGAATTACCACGGAAGTGGTGGCTTACGCCAAAGGGGGGTCAGTGGAATATATTCAAATCTCCGTCTCCGACACCGGCTCCGGCATCCCACCGGACAGACTTCCGCACATCTTCGACCGCTTTTATCAGATGGATGATTCTTACACCAAAGAACAGGAGGGTAGTGGTATTGGTCTGGCACTGACCAAAGAACTGGTGGAATTCCATAAAGGTGAGATTACCGTTTCCAGTGAAGTGGGCAAAGGCACCACATTTGTGATTCGCTTGCCGATAGGAAAAGAAACTTATTGCGAAGAGGAAATCGCTGATGCCACTACCCCCCTCACTCCCCCCTTACTAAGGGGGGAAGACAAGGGGGGTCGCGAAAGTATTGATATTGAAATTCCAACATTTCAGGAAACTAAAAAAACGATCAGAAAATCTCTTCCTATTCTGCTTATCGTGGAAGATAATCCCGACATGCGTATTTATATCAGCAGCAATCTCGAGAATGAGTATAGAATTTTAAAAGCAGCGGATGGCGAAGAGGGATTTAAAAAAAGCATTAAAGCGCTTCCCGATCTGGTGATCAGCGATGTTATGATGCCCGAAATGGACGGCTTTCAACTCTGTGCACAACTTAAAACCGATCAGCGCACCAGCCATATTCCGGTTATTTTGCTGACCGCCCGTGCCGCCAGCGAAGACAAGATCGGTGGCCTGGAAACCGGCGCCGATGATTATATCATTAAGCCCTTCGATGCGCGTGAATTGCAAGTGCGGGTAAAAAATCTGATCGAGCAGCGTCGAAAATTACGGGAACGCTATCGTAAAGAAGGGATTCTGCAGCTGCAGGAAATAGCAGTCACCTCTACCGATCAAAGGTTCTTGCAAAAGGCCCTGGAAATTGTCACGTCGCATTTATCCGATGAACAATTTAGTGTCGTCTCTTTCGGTAAGGAGATTGGGATGAGCCGGGTGCTGCTGTATCGTAAACTGCGGGCACTGACCGATTATTCGCCCAGCGAATTTATCCGCAGTTTGCGGCTAAACCATGCTGCCCAATTATTGGACGAACACAGTGGTAACGTTACCGAAATCGCTTTCCGGGTCGGTTTTAACAATCTTTCCTATTTTGCCAGGTGTTTCAGGCGGCAGTTCGGTGTATCTCCATCCCTTTATACCGGTAAAAAGTCCCATTCGTAAACATTTGTGTTAATCTTTGAAACATCTGTGTTAGCCTGAATATCCTCTTTTTATGTAAAATGAATCATACATGAAATAAAGGAAGATATACCATGTCAAAATATACTTTGTCTTTCCTTTTTACTTTTTTCTTTTTTCTTTTTTCTTCCGCTTTCTGTAAAATCATCCACATTCCACAAACCCAACCTGGCATCCAGGCGGGTATTAACGCTGCAGTCAACGGCGACACGGTGCTGGTGGCGGACAGCACTTACTATGAGAATATAAATTTCAATGAGAAAGCTATCACTGTGGCCAGCTATTACATTATGGATCTGGATACCAACCATATCAACAATACAATTATTGATGGTTCACAGCCCAATGAGCCGTGGAAAGGTTCGGTAGTTTCTTTTACTTCGGGAGAAGACTCTAATACCATTTTGGCTGGATTTACTCTTCGGAATGGATCAAGCACTGATATGTGGTATTCAGGATATGGGGGAGGAGTATTTTGTAATCCCGGAAGTCCTGTCCTTGAGAATTTGGTAATAAAAAACAATACAACCAGTGGTGGATTTTCACCGAGTGGAGGTGGCGGGGGTATTTATTGCGGTAACCATTCCGATCCAATTATTACGAATGTGAAATTAATTGACAATTCGGCACTTAGTGCTCATGGTGGGGGAATATACTGTCAAAACTCCAGCCCAACCTTAATGAATGTTCTCATCCAGAATGACACCAGTGGTTATGGTGGTGGTATTTCTTGTGACAACAACTCCCAACTTACTCTTATTGACGTGATTGTGAAAAATAATAATGTCTCTTACGTTGGTGGTTTTGGAAGCGGTGGCGGAATTTATTGTGATAGTTCCAGTTTAAATTTAACAAATGTGACTATCAGGGACAATACTGCAGAGGCGAAGGGTGGCGGTATTTGTTTGTACCAATCCAGCCTGGTTTTTAATAATCAGAATCGTTGTAATATATATTTAAATAAAGCACCTATAGGAACTGATTTATATTCGATAAATTCTCCAATAAGTGAAATAGTCGTTAATACTTTTACTGTTTTGAATCCCACCGATTACTATGCTTTTCCATTGACCGCTTTTACCTTTGATATATTCAATGCCAAAATCACGCAGGTTACTGCTGATCTGTATGTGAATCCGGCGGGTGACAATAATAACGGCGGATTATCCCCTTCGGAGCCCTTAAAAAATATTTGGTTTGCTTTGTCAAAAATATTGGCAGATAGCCTTAATCCACTCACTATTCATCTGTCCAATGGATATTATCGTACTTCTGAAACTGGAGAAGAATTTCCAATCTTTATGCCGGATTATGTCTCTATTTCAGGTGAATCTCAGGATAGCGTGAAATTGGATGCAGAAAATATAGCAAGAGTATTTTATTGTGACGGAAATAAAGGCAATATTCTTAAAAATCTAACAATTTCCGGTGGATCCGCCCCCCTTTTTTCTGGCGGGGGCGGGATTTATTGTAATGAATCCAGTCCTGAAATTATGAGCGTTACAATTCAGGGAAATAGTCATGCATTTATAGGCATTGGGGGTGGTGGAATTTTCTGTACCAACAGTTCAAATCCCCGTTTATTCAATGTCCTAATCCATCACAATAATGCCAATAGTGGCGGTGGGATTTACTGTGAGAACAATTCAAATCCGCATTTAGTAAATACAACAGTAACCGGAAATTCTGCCGGTGCGTCTGGCGGAGGCATCGTATGCAAGAATAATTCAAAGCCTATTCTTGTTAATACTATTCTATGGAATAATAATCCGCAGGAAATCTATTTTGAGAATTCTGGATCTGCAAATTCCATTACAGTTGCCTATTCGGATATTCAGGATAGTTTACCGGGAATAATTACGAATAACAATGGTATAGTTCACTGGCTGGATGGGAACATTGCTATTGATCCAATGGTAGTGAATCCAGACAGTAATGATTTCAGGCTTCAAGCAGATTCTCCGTGTATTGATGCCGGAATTCAAGATACATTTCTTGTTTATAACAATGATCTGGATACTTTATCTGTACCACCACTATTGTATTTGGGGTTTGCCCCGGACATGGGGGCTTATGAGTTTGATCCGTCGGGTTCAATTCAAACACAACCTATAGTAAATATTCCAAATTCATACACGCTTCATCAAAACTATCCCAATCCCTTCAACCCAGGTACCACTATTGAGTTTGATTTACCCAATAGCGGTCCGGTCACTTTGAAGATTTACAACATTCTGGGAGAAGAAGTGGCTACCCTGCTTTCTGCTACCCTGCTTTCTGGTTCCTATGTCTATGAGTGGGATGCAACAGGAATGGCAAGCGGTGTGTATTTCTACCGGCTCAATACCGGCAACTTTACCTGCACAAAAAAAATGTTGCTGGTAAGGTAAGTTTTCAGGTTAAAGCTTAAAAGGAGATAAGAAATGAAAAAGACTTTATTGATCCTGTTCGGTCTGTTTCTTTTTAGTTCACATTTATTTGCTCAGGCAGAAATTACCAGTTCCCTTTCACAGGCAATTTTAATAGCTCAAAAAACGGGAACAACCGTTAAGGCAATCATTGTGCTGAAAGACCAGTACGATATTTCGGCCCTGGATAAACAATTATATGAAAACAAAACAGCAGTAGAGGAAAGAGCTTATATAGTGATTACTGAATTGCAGAAACACGCGACGCGTACCCAGGCAAATCTGGTGAATGTTTTAGAATCAAAGTCGAAGAACGAGGTTACTCAATATCAGAAATTCTGGATTGCCAATATTATAACTATCGAAGCACAACCGGATATCCTGCTCAATCTTGCCAAACGAGATGATATATATCAAATGGATCTGGATGCGGGTTTGCAACTGATCAAACCTGTTGAAAAAAGAGCTGCATTGTCGTCACCTAACAGTGTGGAACCCGGATTAAAAGCGATTAACGCCCATAGATTATGGAAAATGGGCATAACCGGAAAGGGTGTTATCGTCATGAATCTGGATACAGGAGTTGACGGCACTCATCCTGCCCTTGCTTCGCGTTGGCGGGGTAATGATCCGGGGGTCTCCCCCTCTGCGGCATGGCTTGATTTAATAGATGGCTCTTCCTTTCCCACTGATCCTCCCGGTTCTATAGGCGGGCATGGTACGCATACCATGGGTACCATCGCTGGATTAGATATTGCTACTCATGATACGGTAGGCGTTGCTTTTGATGCAGAATGGATAGCCGGCCGTTTTATTACACCTGAAAATACCGGAATCGCTAGTGTGTTACTGTACACTTTCCAATGGGCAATTGATCCGGATGGGCATCCTGATACAAATAACGACATGCCTGCCGTTATCAGTAATTCCTGGGGTTCGGGTTGGGAGTGTAACCCCTTCTTTCAACCGGCTCTGGATGCCCTGGAAGCAGCCGGAATTGCCCTGGTTTTCGCTGCCGGAAACGATGGTCCTTCGGCTGGTACTATCATCCCACCAGCTATGATAAATAAAACCGAGATGAATGTGTTTTCTGTTGGCGCTTTAAATGGAAATTTGCCACAATTACCCATCGCTCAATGGAGCAGCCGCGGCCCAACCTATTGTACCGGCTTAGGCAACCAGATAAAACCGGAGGTCTCTGCTCCGGGAGTCGATGTGCGCTCTAGTGTTCCAAATGCTGGTTATGAATATCGGTCAGGAACCTCAATGGCAACCCCCCATGTTGCCGGTGGCATTGCTCTTTTAAAACAGGTTTTCCCGGGCAGAACCGGCACCGAATTAAAACAAATGCTCTATGACAATGCAGCTGATTTAGGTGTAACAGGAGAAGACAATACTTATGGAATGGGAGTGATAGATGTTTATGCCGCACTTTTGGCGAATATTTCAATCGCCAATCCCATGCCTCCTTCTAATGTTTCGGTATATAGTGATTATCTAACACTCACTTCAGCTTATATCACGTGGGATGATCCGGTCAGCTCCGTGGGAGGTAATTCCCTTTTAAACTTTGAAATTGAAATTTGGCGCGACAATCAGTTTTTAACAAATGTTAATCAGGGTATTGAAAACTATACGGATTCTCAATTAATCGATGGACAACAATATGAATATAAATTATATACTCACGATCTAACCTCAGACAGTTTGAGTGATGGAGTAATTGTATCTGTTTATGCTGGTGGTTCGCCTTTTCCCTCTGCACCCCTAAATCTTTCCTGCCAGGTGGAAGGAGATAGCGTATTATTACAATGGGATGATCCGGTAACCCAAGCTGATGGTACTCCTCTCGATGATCTGGATAAAATATGTATTTACCGTGATGGTGACAGCATTGCCGGCGTCTTGCCCGGGGTGGAAGGCATTGTTGATTATCCACTTCCCGGTTCCACTGTATTCTATACTTTACGGGCTGTTGATATTGAAATACCTCCTCACTACAGTGTTTTGAGTGATTCGGTTGAGTGTTTTGTCGGCACCATCCCGGATTATTTGGTGTGGGTGGGGACCGGAGCAGTGCTATCGACCATTGCCAGTGCGGAGAGCATTTTTTATGCCATTGCCGCCAATGGGGAAAGCGTCTTTTTAACCAATAACCTTTTCGAATTTGGAACCGACCTGAGTGTCTTTAAGGGTATTTTTGTGGTTCTGGGTCAATATGATCAGTGTCACTTTTTAGAATTGAATGATCCTGAACCGCAGGCACTCGAGGTTTATTTTTTAAATGGAGGAAAGTTGTACCTGGAGGGCGGGGTATGCTTCAATGTTGATTCTTCGAATCCTGATGAACCCAGATATGACATTAAACCCTGGTTCAGCCTTGCCTATATAAATGCTTATACAAGTAGTTTACCAGGTATTCAGGGCTTTGATTATTTTTCGAATTTCTCATTTGGTTATAATGGATTATCCTATGTACTGGAGGAATTACTTCCCATAAATTCAATCCCCATCTGGAAAAATAGTAGTACCGATGCAATTAGTGGGGTGTGGAATATTGTATCTGAATCAGGATTTGCTATCGGGGTTGTACCTTGTTTCGGTGATCTGGTTGACAGCAGTAGTGAAGCAACAATTTCAAGAAACCGAATAAATCCTTTGGTTGAAAAATTCTCATTAGCTGATATTCAAATACTCAGTCAAATAAAAAATGAGAATACAGCAAAATTCATTAAAAGATTTGCCCATAAACCAGAACTTAAAATAAGCCGAAAGCAACCGAATCAGTTGCTAAAATTTTCAAATAATGGAACGCATATATTAGCAAATACTAAAACTGATTTGATGGCTGCATATTTGACATTATTACAATCAATCCCGGCCCACGCTATATATGCGAAGACAAATTCCGGTTATTATATACCTGGTATGGATACTGTGTGGGTCACCTCACAAATTGTAAATCCTGATACGCAACAGATTTCAGTACAAGTCATTATCGAATATCTAAATCATAGTATCGTCGACTCCATTCCAATGTTTGATGATAGTAGCCACAAGGATAGTGCCGCGGGTGACGGGATATATGGAGGTTCCTGGCCAACTCGGCCTGAAGAACAAACTTACTCGATCAAAATTCAGACTTACTCGCATAATACAGGAATCAATTATTTTTTAAACAATGCGGCGTACTTTACGACGATTGGCCCCGTTGTTTTCGAGGATTACCATGATTTTGGTATATCCTCCTCCCCACCCTTTCCTTATTTTGGTTTTAAACTGGTACTAAAAAATATGGGACTGGTTTCTCCGGCACGGTCGGTAACGGCTGAAGTTGTTCTCTATGATACCTTTTTAGTCAAGGCCATCGAGAATAATAACCAGGGCTTTGGCGACATCAACCCCGGTGAATCCCGGGAAAGTCCTAACTGGTATTTTTTCTATGTCGACAGCATACCCCGCAACCTGGATTTTGATTTCAAGCTAAATATTTACAGTAATGGGTATCTGTTCTGGCAAAAGGATACATCGGTAATCGTGGGAATAGAAGTCAGTGAATCGGCCCTGCCGCGTTCTTATGAATTATATCAGAATTATCCCAATCCCTTTAATCCGGTCACTGTCATTAAATTCGATCTGCCAAGGACCAGCGAGGTCACATTAAAGATCTTTAATGTGCTGGGAGAAGAAGTCGCTACCCTGCTTTCGGCTTCACTGCTTTCTGGTTCCTATGTCTATGAGTGGGATGCCACTGGGGTGGCCAGCGGAGTGTATGTGTATCGCTTGCAGACTGGCGACTTTGTAGAGACGAAAAAGATGGTGCTGATGAGATAGTGCCATATGGCCCCTCCTTTGTTGAAAAAGATTAATTTCA